>Ga0315338_1000803_pt1 | contig 54142 bp, 54 predicted proteins | sample ASW8metaG_FD_204518 | JGI IMG/M metagenome (GOLD analysis project Ga0315338, IMG submission 204518) | Ammonia-oxidizing marine archaeal communities from Monterey Bay, California, United States - ASW #8 | ecosystem: Environmental > Aquatic > Marine > Coastal | place: USA: California | collected... | reverse complement strand
TCATGTCGAGTTTCATCCCCGCCGACGAACGCGTTCTGACGATCGAGGATTCGGCAGAGCTGCGTCTCCCTCACGAGAATCTCGGTTCGCTCGAAGCGCGTCCGGCCAACATCGAGGGCAAGGGCGCCGTGACGATTCGGGACCTCGTTCGAAATGCTCTCCGCATGCGCCCCGACCGCATCATCGTCGGGGAATGTCGCGGTGGGGAAGCGATCGACATGCTCCAGGCGATGAATACAGGGCACGACGGCTCGCTGACGACGGTGCACGCGAACAACACGAAGGACGCCGTGCTCAGGTTGCAGACGATGGTCATGATGTCGGGCTTCGACCTTCCCGTCGTCGTCATTCGCAGGCAGATCGCTGCGGGCGTAGAGCTGATCGTTCAGCAGACGAGGCTCTCGGATGGGTCGCGCCGGGTGACCTGTGTGAGCGAGGTGGCCGGCATCGACGAGGATCAAGTTCGCGTCGAGGACATCGTCGTGTTTCGCGAGACCGAGCGGGGCGAGGATGGCCACATTAGTGGGGAGTTCGTTGCGACGGGACGAATGCCGAGCGTCCTCGCCCTGGCCGTAGAGAACGAGACGCATGGACTCCGTCCCGAGATGTTCGAGGCGGGGCACGTACTGACATGACCCAATGCAGCGGGCGCGCCGGCTCGACGGACGGACGACGATGATTCAGGAACTGCTCAACGTCGCAGGTCAGCTTGCTTTCATGGTCGCGATCGCCGTCATCGCGTTCTTCGGGCTGCGTGCCGTCACGAATCGCCTCGAGGAAATGCGCGAGCGCTACGGACTCGATCTCGACTCCCGCTTCGAGGAATTGAGGATCTACTGGGACACCGAGCCCAATTTGAGAGCGCTCAGCCTTATGGCGAGTCTGGTACTCGGGGCGCTCGGGCTCTGGCTTCCGTTGGGGATCTTCGGCGTGCTCTTCGGTGCGATCACCGGGTGGCTCGCGGTCCCCACGATCCATCGATACACCCAGAACAAGCGCACCGAAAAGCTCGGTAGCCAGCTCGTCAGTGCGCTGACGCTGATGGCGGACGGCATGCGCGCGGGAGAGTCCTTCACTCAGGCGATCGATACGACGCGCGCCAACAGCCCGCGTCCGATGTCCGAAGAACTCTCGATCATCTCAGGACAAGTCCGACTGGGCGTTCCACTTGCAGAAGCGCTCGACGCATTCGCGGCACGGGTTCCATTGTCCGATGTCCGCATCGCCACGCAGGCGATTCGGATCTCGCTATCGACGGGTGCCGCGCTGCCCCACGCCCTGCAGCAGATCGCCGACACGATTCGGAATCGCGGGATCGTCCATGGCAAGATCGACGCCCTTACGGCGCAGGGAAAGGCGCAGGGGCTCGTGGCGGGAGTCGTTCCCTTCGCGCTCGCTGCGATGTTCTACGTGATGGATCCGTCCTACATGGAGGTGCTCTTCAATACGTTCCTCGGAAACTGCGTGGTCGCGTTCGTCATCGTGATGCAAGTGGCCGCGTTCTTCGTGATTCGGAACATCGTGAGGATAGATATCTGAAATGTCGGGACATCGGCCATGTCGACACTCCTCGATCTAGTTCCGCCGCTGGTGCTGTTGCTGTATTTCGTGGCGTTCGCGCTGGTGTTCTACGTCGGGCTGACTCGTTATCGATCCTTGCTGCAGGCGCGACACGAACGGGACGCGGCGTTGTCACGATTGCAGCTCGAACAGCGAGCGTCGCTTCTCTTCCGCATCCGTCCCCTTTTGCAGAGAGTCGTGGCGATCGTCTCGCGGCTCGAGGTCGGACGCGAGCAGATGGGCGAGGCGCGCAAGCGATGGTCGAGCCGAATCATGCAGGCGGGGCGCATGGACGACATTGCCGGAGACGAGTTTCTCGCTTTGAAACTCTGTGCCCCGATCGCCGCGCTCGTCATCCTGCCGCTCTTCCTGGTCACTCAGCCCGGCATCCTGCTGATCACCATGGTGGGTGCCTATTTTCTTCCCGACCTATGGCTTCGAGATCAGGTTCGCGCGCGAAGCGCGAAGATCGCGCGGAGTCTTCCTGACACGCTCGATACGATCTCATTGATGCTCCAGGCGGGCCTCGGCTTCGGTCAGGCGATCGACGTCTTCGCGGAAACGGCGGAGGACAGCCCCCTGCTCGCCGAGATCAAACTGGGCAGCAAGCAGATGCGCCTCGGGCGGACTCGGGCGCAGGTCTTGAGCACGATGGCTTCGCATGCGGATTGTCTTCCGCTGACTCATTTTACGACGGCCGTCATCCAGTCGGAGAGAATGGGGACATCGATCGGTGAAGCCCTTCTGACTCAGGCAGAGGAGATGCGAACGCGACGATTCCAGAGAGCGGAGGAACTCGGTCAGAAGGCACCGGTCAAGATGCTCGGGCCTCTGCTCCTACTCGTGTTGCCGAACGTGTTCATCGTGCTGTTCGCCCCCATGCTGCTTCGCGCGATTGCGTCCTGAATCATGGATCCCGTTCACAACTACGACATCGGGGCCGCCGAGCTGATCTACGCCTCGGGCCCGCAGGCCGGGACGCCGCCCGACTTCGTGCGGGAGCAGGCGGTCATCGAAGATCTCGCGATCATCGAGCGACGAGCGGGTTTGTATCTGCTGCGCGCTCTGACGGACCAGCCGGTCGAAGTCTCGGGCGAGCTGGTGAGCGAGAAGATCCTGCAGTGGGGCGATTCGGTCGTCGTCGGATCGGTGAGGCTGGAGTTTCGAGAGCACGAGTCGAGTTCCGTTCGCGCCGAGTCGGATCATGCCCGTCGGGTCTTTCGGCAGGTACTCCTGGCGCTGGCTTGCGTCATCGCGCTGTTGATCGCACTGAATTCGGTGATCGGAAGCGGCGGGCCCGGCCCCGAGCAGCCCGAGTTCGTCGGGGCGCCGGGTACTTCCTCGGCAGCCGAATCGCGAAGCGCCGTCAGTGACGCGGAGAAGATCGCCGCTTCCCGGCTCGCCTTCGCTGCGGCGGAGCGCTTCGAGGCAGAGGCGGACTCCGTCGAGTCCTATCTGTTCCAGGCCGTTCGGCTCTTCCAGGGAATCGTACGCGAGCTCGAAGGAATCGAGCCCACGCCGTCGATCGCGATTTCGGCACAACAGCGATTCGAAGCGGCTCGGGACAAGCTCCGTACGAAGCTCGAGTTCCTGCGGAACAACGCGTTCGTGGCTCATTCGGTCTCCGAGGACGACGATCTTCGATCGATTCTCGAAGAAGTCATGGCCACGATTCCAGACGCGTCGAACGAAGAGTACTGGCAGTGGGCGCGAGACAAGATCATCCAGATGGACGCAGAGTGAGGTCAGGCATGGAGAAGCAACCGGATCGCGGAGTTGCCCTCGCGCTTCGAGAATTACAGAGTTCACCGCTCGGCGTTCTGCTCCTCGCGGCGCTTCTCGCTGTACTCGCGACGCTCGCTCTTCGGATCTACGTCAATGCACAGATCTCGAGCGCCACCGGCGGCGACATGATCGAGGTCCTGCTCGCCGCCGAAGACCTGCCGCCGGGCACCGAGATCACGAAACAGCAGATCCTGACGCGCGAGATTCCAGCCGCCTACGTTCATCCCAAGACCGTGCTCGCTGAGCAGCAAGCCTTCGTGCTCGGGCAGAAGGCCCTCGAGGATATGGAGCAGGGTGAGGCTCTTCTCTGGTCCAATCTCGTCATGTCGAGTCGGAGCGAGCTGACGGACAAGCTCGGGTTCGGAGAGCGCGCCATGACGATCGCTGTCGACAAGTTCAGCAGTCAGGCGGGTCAGATTCGTCCGGGGGATCGTGTCGACGTGCTCTCCTCACTCGATATCCCCGGTGAAGATCTGGGCAGCGACTCTTCGGAGATTCGTCTCCTCCTGCAGAACATCACGATCCTCGCGATCGATGGATCGATTGCCTCGAGCCCCACCGCGGGAGATGCGGGGGGGGGAAGTGATTCCCCGGTTGCCAATCTGACTCGTGGAGCGAGCGGGGCGGTCTCAGCGGGCGGTCCTACGTCGGCGACGCTGAAGCTCACCGCCGAGCAGGCGAGACACCTGGCCTATGCGGAGGAACACGGACGCGTGATGCTGTTGTTGAGGAATCCGAACGACGTCATCGCCGAGGCGCCGGCCGCCGTCACGTTGTCCGATCTCAGGAGTCATATTCCGCCCTCGAGCAGAACCAAGGGCCCCGATTTTTCGAGCTTGTCGAAGGGCTATCCGACGGTCTTCGAGAAGGGCGTGCCCAAAGGCAAGGCCTATCTGCCGCGCTCCGCGGGGAAGGGCTTGCGAGAGATCCTCGATTCTCTGGATGACGCCAAGGTCGATTTGACGACCACGTCCACAGCCAAGTCGACGGAATCGAGTGTCGAGACCCCGGAAACCGCCGAGGCTTCTGCGCCAGAACAGTCGAATGAAACGGAGAAGGCCCCGGCAGAGCCGGCGCCCACCCCGAGCCCATGACCGGTCGATCCAGAAACAGCAGAGGTCAGGCGCTAGCCGAGTACGTTCTCCTGCTGCTCTTCTTTGCGTCGACCATGCTCGTGCTGAGCCAGATCATGAGTCAGGGCTTCGCCAACGCCTACGAGTCTTTCGTCGGAGTGATGCAATGGCCGATCCCGTTCTAGAGACCGAAGCGAGCGCGCCGGCTCGAAGGCGTCGGTCAGGCCAGGCGATGGTCGAGCTGCTCTTCATCTTCCTGATCTTCATGGCGATCGTATTCCTGGCGATCCAATTCACGATGATTGCCAATGCGCGGTCCATGCTGAATCTGGCGACCTACGCGGCGGCTCGCGAGTACGCAGTGACCTACTCGGGTGCGAGAGCGAACGCCGCGGCATACATCTACATGAGTCCTCTATTGCCTGGATCCGGCAGCGGCGACGTCAAGGTCGTCTATATCAGCACGCCCAAAGATCCCGGGTTCGGGCATACGGCGAAAGTGAAAGCGACGGCAGTCTATGGGCTCCTGCCGATTCCCCTGCTGCGCGAGTACTTCGGCTTGAAGGCGAGGTTGAGCAAGGGCTTGATCGACCTCAAATCGACAGTCGACATCACGATGGAATAGGCAGATGGGATACGACTCGATACAGAGGAAGCGGCAAAGCGGTCAGATCATCGTGATCGCGCCCATTCTGATCCTGTTGATGCTGGCGTCCATGCTCCTCGCGGTGAACGTCTCGATCGTGGCGCGAGAGCGAATCAAGATCCAGGTGTCGAGCGACGCCGCCTCTCGCGACGGAGCCCTCGTCCAGGCGAAGGCGATCAGTGCGATCGGGCTCTTGAACGACGGCATCCTCGCGGCCGATGCGGTCATCGCCGATGGGGTCGCCGACGTCATTGCCGGGTTGGCCTTGATCGCGACGGTCGTCGGCGCGCCCGAAGGCGCGGAACTCGTGGAGGCAGGCCTCGAACAGATCAAGGAAGGGCAGGACACGGCGAAGCCACTGCGAGAGGCACAAGAGGCCATCATGGAGGCGACTCCAGTCGTCGCTGAAGGCGTCGTCATCGGCGCTGCGATCACGAACGGTGGCTATCTGGGGTCGATCGTTCCCGGTCTATCGCATGTCGAACTCGACCTGGAGGACTCCCCGTTTCCGCCGCCCTTCGTTCCGATCAAGATTCGAGCCACTGCGGAGATCAAGGAGAAGATCGTCGCGGGGCTCTGGAAGGCGCCCGGTGGCGAGATCTTCGGCAATGACCTTCTTCGTGGCCTGGGAGGAGGTCGCGATCTGACGTATCCGGGCCTGACCGCCCTGTCTGGCTCGAGGCCCTACTGGTTCTTCGGTGGACACGATCCGCGAGACAAAGAAGTCGGCACCTATCTCAGCATGATCACGCTCGGTCTGGGCTGGAATGCCAAGCTCGAGAAGATCAAATGAACGCCTCGATGAACGCACCGCTGAAGGCAGGGCGACGATCCGGACAGGCTCTGACGGAGTTCGTCTTCTTGATGCCGATCATGTTCCTGATCATCTTCTCGATCGTCCAGATCATCGTGATCGCGGAATGTCATCAGAGGACGCAGATGTCGACCTGGTTCGCGATGCGATCCCAGACCTACGATGGAAGTCATTCCTTCGTGACCGAGGAGGAAGTTCGGGAGGCTATCGACAAGGACATGTTTGCCAAGGATGACGAAATCATCGTCGAGGCCGGGCGATCCTTGCTCAGCTATGAAGCGGAAGTGAAATGTGACACGCCCTTCTTGTTCAGGCGCGTTCGATGGGCGGCGCTCCAATCGGTCTTTTCTGATGTCGAGTCCGATGGCAAGATCGAGGTCTCTTCGAAGAACCAGATGCTCAAGGACTTCCTGAACTGGTGAGGTGCGTGTGATTTCACGGTGTCTTCGATTCGTCTCGATCATCGCGATCGGACTCGCAAGCCTGGCCGCGGGGGGCGAGGGGCGAAGCCTCGCTTCGCAGGACCAGTTCATGACATGGGCTCATTCTCTCGCGCCCGACATGCCGGTCCGCGTCGTGATCGAGGACGGACAGCATGCCCTCGAGACCCAGTACCTCTCGGAGCATCCGCCGTCTCGCGTCCTCGATGCATTCTCCAAGACGTTCGAGAAGCGCGACCTGGAACACGCCGTCGTCCATCCGACGGACGAATACCCGGTTGGCCGGTTTCTGGGTTCGATTGGGGGCGAGCAGAAACGAATCCTGATCCTTCCCGCGGACGGCGAGCGTACGACCCTCGTGCGCGTCACGTCCTTCAAGAGCAGCCGCCGATTCGCCAAGCGCTATCCGTCGTGGGTCGAGCTTCATCCGGAGGTCGATCGGCTCGGCGGGCGAATGGTTTCCGAGCGGGAGTCGTACGGGGAGGGTGGGCATTCGGGCATCTTCACCTTCGAGAGCCGCAAGTCCGTGACGTCGACGATCCGCAAGGCGAGTTCGAGACTCGCGAGGCGCGGCTGGGTCGAGCGAGCGACGGCAGGTCGCGATCTTCGCTCCGCGGGATCGTCCACGGCTGTCTTTACCAAGAACGGCAACGAAGTATCCCTCAGGGCGACGCGAAAAGGCCGGATGACCGATCTCGTCGTCGTTCTCAGCGCCCCGCGCTAGGCATCGAGTCATGGCCGATTCGATTCGAAACGTCTCCCGCGATCTCGTACTCGCGAAGCGCAGCATCGTCGCGCGCCGATTCTGGACGCGGTTCCGCGGGATGATCGGTCGCGATTTCAGCGCGTTCGATGCGATGGTCTTCCCGAACTGCTCGAGCGTTCACACTTTCTGGATGAGTCGGCCGATCGACCTCGTGTATCTCGATCGGGACGATCGCGTATTGGGCATCCGAGCCGACGCGAAGCCGTGGCGAACCTTCTTCGGGGCACGCGGGACGCGCACGATCGTCGAGATGGCAGCCGGCACGCTCAGCGAAGACCTGGTCCGAGAAGGAGATCAGCTCGCCTGGTAGGAAGGGAGGCGTGGTCCAGTGTCTGCTGGCCGGACACGGCGCAGGACAGCCGACTGAATTCATGGAGAAGAGGACGACTCCCGCCCGTACCGGGCGGATTCACGGATCAGTATCGCCCGCACATGGATCCTTCCGGTACTCGGACCGACATCGTTCGAGAGGAGCCACTCGCCCCCCGTCGATCCTCCAACTCGCCGCTTCTGCTGTACATTCCGCCCCGTGCCCCGGTAGCTCAGCCGGATAGAGCGGCTGCCTTCTAAGTACAATCAATCTTTCCTATTGCAGTCCAGGGCCGTCTGCGCGCGTTCAGGCTTGCCTTAGCGATGGGCGTTCCGACGAGTCCGCTCTCGTTCAAAGGCGTCCGGCGCGACCCGGCGACCATGAAGCGACCACGCCGCGGCGTTGACCCAGTAGTCTCAATCTCGTGCTTAAGTAAACGTGGTTACGTCTATGGAGGACGTAGTCGGTTGTTCCTTCTCGGCGTAACGGCACGAATCGGAGCGATCTCTTCGACGACGGCAAGCGGCGCCCCGCGGATTTCTCGACTTGTTAGGAAGGTATCCAAGGCTTGACTTATTCGAGCAGCAGGTGGGAAGATGGGCCTACCTAGCACCGGAAGGGACCCATGCATGCCGAATCTCCTATCGCTCTTCATCGCAGCGCCTGTAGGGCTGCATAGGCTGGCAAATTGGAGCGCCACGATCACGATCGCGTTGGTTGTTCTCGCTCCTGGGGCCAGTAGTGCGGGTCTAATAGCTCACTATCGGCTCGATGAACTCGGAGGGACATTCGTCGAAAATGAGACCGGTGTGCATCACGGGACGAATGTAGGCGCGCAGCCGGGTGTTTCCGGCGTATTGGGAACTGCCTATCAATTCGATGGCAATGAGGACTACGTGAGTGTCGACTCATTCACGAGGAACTTCGAGCAGGAATACACGATCAGCATTTGGGCTCGCGGCACGGGCTCGATGATCTCTATCCAGACGCCGACATACCCGGGACTCAGCCGGGGCTATGAGAATTACTTTGGCTACACGCGGACTGGCGTTAGTCCGCCGCATGAACAGATCTATTTTCATATTGGTCCGTACGCGACGGACACAGCGCTGAATTTTGATACGTCTGCCGACGGCGACCTGTCGAGCGACTATCACCTCTTCACGGTGCGGGCGACTCAACTTAGCGGTGAAAACCATCGGATCGATATCTTCCTCGACGGAGTTCTCAGGTATCAGCAGACGTACACCTATTCGATACCGGCGTGGGATGGAGAGCTTGAGATTGGACGAAATCTGATTGAGGGGAACGGAGACTACGCGGGAAGTATTGATGATGTTCGGATTTGGAATCATGCGCTGACGGATGCCGAAATCGCGAGCCTTTACGCATCCCCGGGAGTACCTGTGACTTGTGCTTGGAGCGTTACATCCGAGTCTGATGAAACCACTCTGATTGGCACGATGGGTGAGGGGTACCAAGTAGAGGTTCTCGTTTCGAATGGCTCGAACGCGAACCAAACCGTCGAGCTCGAGCTCTGGGAGAGCGTTTTTGCGCCGCCCATCTTCAGCTGGGCCGATGATGGACGATTCAACGTGTATCGCGAGCAGGACGGTAGCTACTACATCACGGAAGACTTCAGCGATTACTACACGAACCGGGTAGTCAGCCTTTCGCCCGGAGAGATCCGGACTGAGTCGTTCTCCATCTTTCACCGATGGAATTGGGTGAAGCCCATCCCTTCGGCAGAGGCGTACCTATCAGTCTTGGTGACGGCCCTTGCCCCGTTCGCAGGATCGGGAGCACAGGAACTTTCATTCCTCATTGGCGCTGGTGGCCTAGCCGAACAGCTGATGCGCGGGGGAGTGCGCGAGGTCGTGTATGACTATGACGGCTCGTGTTCTGGGGACTTCGCCTGGGATCGGAGGTTTCCTGTCGTCGTGCCCGACTGGAAGATCGACCAAATCGAGGCCAGCGCCCGCCTCGCACTAATGGGTCTTGGTGGAAGTCTGCTCGGAGCCCTACTTGACGGGGGAACAGTCAGTTTGACCGTAGCCTTGACCTTCGTAGCGGCTCTATCTGTCGACGCATACCAGATCGGTCAAGATCCGCCGGAAACGAGCTACACGCAGATTGCGACTCCGAGCGGATACGCCTTCTCTTGGGTTGAGGACATCGCAGACGAACAGGAGCGTGATCTCGTTGCATCCCTGATTAGTTTTGCAGGCGATATTCGTGCCGCGCGAATCTCAGCGGAGCGGCTGACCGCTGCCCAAAACGCACTCGACGAGCTATGGGCCAAGCGGCAGGCCGCTGCGATTTCTCATTTCTTGCGCGAGGCGCGCGCGAAATTTTCTCCGGTCGCGGCAAATCTACAGGCCAATGCAGCTGATCTCTTTCCCTACGCAGACCCGGCGGTTGTGAGAGAGCGTCTGGAGTCAGAAGGTCTGTCTGACGTGGAGCACGAGATTCTCACAGTGCTCGGCTGGGACGACTCGGCCAAGAGTGGGTACCTCGAAGCGTTGCTTGCGCTTGACGACGCGGCTAGCGTCGACATCGTCGAACTCGCGACTGTGATCGAGGCTACCGATCAGGTTCTCGATCAGGCCGTTGAGGCGCTTCCTCCGGCAGACCCGGGCGACCAGGATGCAGACGCCAGCAGAGATGACACTGACAACTGCCCGTTGATCTTCAATCCGGACCAGGCTGACGCCGACGAAGACGGCGTTGGGGATGCGTGCGACGTGGTTTCTGTCGAAGTCGACATCAAGCCCGGAAGTGACACCAACCCTATAAATCTGTTTAGTCGTGGGGCCATTCCGGTGGCCATTCTCGGCTCAGAAACCTTCGATGTGCTGGATGTGGATTCATCAACCCTGGCCTTCGGCCCGAGCAGAGCTGCGCCTGCACACCGGATTGGTTCGCATCTAGCCGACGTGAACGATGACGGCTTCATGGATCTCGTGTCTTATTTTCGTACCCAGGAAACGGGAATTGTTTTCGGCGACGCGCAGGCATGCGTGACAGGCGAGCAGTTCGACGGCTTGTCTCTTGAGGGCTGTGACGTGATCCGGACTATACCGGCTTGTGGGGTCGGGTTCGAACTCGTGTTCCTGCTGCCTCCCGTGATCTGGATGCATGGCCGCAAGAGGCGTTTGATTCGCTAGGACAGCAAGGTTCGCGGGGATTCTTCTAAGTACAATCAACGTGATGCTACGCCGTTCGGGGTAGTCCAGACGCGTTCAGTTTGATGTCGCATCTCATCGTCCGGATTCGTCGGTTCACATCCGTGCCTGTCCGGCACAAGTCGGCGACCACCGAGCGACCATGTCGCTGAGTCGCGGCGAGCCGCAATCGAACGAATCGCCGAGGCATTGTCTGGATAGAGCCTGACCTGGGCGAAACACCCGCGCTCACGGGTCGCTATTCGCGGCGGGCGGGGGTCAGGCTGGCACCGGAGTCGCGGTGTGGCAGACTCGAATCGATGCGCAGTTCGCTGGGCCCCATGACGTTTGCCCTGTTCCTGCTGGCGATTCCGGCGTCGAGTCAATCGTACGTGGGCGCGCAGCAGTGGGGGGAGGTCCGCCCCGAAGTCGTAAACGTCCGCGCGGGTCCTGGCACCGACTACGAAGTGGTCGGGAAGGCTTATAGGGGAAAGAGCGTCTACGTCGATCGGCTGCTCAACGGCTGGGCGGAGGTGGACATCGATCGCGACTACAGGGCGGACGGGTGGATTCGTGCCGACCTCTTGGCGGAGGAGGGGTCCGTTCATTCGGGCGGCATGGACGAGGACGAGGCGTTGGCCCTTGCCATTCTCCTCTTCTTATTGGTCGCCATCCCCGTCTACCTGCTTCCTGCCATCATCGCGAGTACACGGAAGCATCAAAACAGCGGCGCGATCTTTTTGGTCAATCTGTTCCTCGGCTGGTCCGGGGCAGCTTGGCTCGTGGCTTTCATCTGGTCGCTCACCGCCGTCGACAAGAAGCCGAAGGGCCAACGGATCTGAGTTCGACTCGACACCCTACGCGACCAGTAACCCCCTTAACATAGACGTGCGTCGAGCCGCCCCACGGGTCAGCTTAACGAGGCCATTCTGAAAGTGCCTCGGCTAGCATTCGGTTCTAACCCTTGGGAGGAGGAATCGATGGCTACCCACGTGCGAATCAAGGCGTTCGAATCTATCGCGATCGCTGTCGTCGGCTTGCTCTACGCTTCTTCCGCGCAATCCACGACTTTGACATTCGACGGACTCCCGGTTGGACCGCTCGTTCCATTCACGCAGGAAGGCTACGCGGTCAGCTGGCACGGGTATCCGAACGGCACGTACGCGCAGTCCATCATGAACGTGGGAGGCTCGAATCAGAATGTGGTCGTCGACGGTACGCCAGCGAACGTCTACGGAACTGCGCTCAGTATCACGCGAATCGACGGGAACCCCTTCGACGTTATCTCGTTGGACATCGCGAATCTGAGCAACGGCGCTTCGAACAACGATCTGCGGGTGGGAGAGGAGCAACCGCTCGGCACGCCTGGGCCGACCTACGTGAGCTACTACCCGTCGTCGTCGACCTTCGTCACCGTCAATCCCGGCCTGGAGGGCGTCTATTCCGTGTACATCGATCTGATTACGTACGGAGGTACTCAGCACGCGGCGGATAATGTCGTGCTGCAGGTCGTTCCTGAGCCAGGCGCGGCGTTGCTGCTGGGATTTGGTCTATGCGCACTCGGAATACGCCGTCGGGCTCGATCGATGGCTTTCGTGGTTCCGATACTGCTTCTGGTCGGCGTTGCTGCAGATTCGGCGCAAGCGAACCCGTATCAGTGGGTCGGAGCGACCACCACGACCTTCACAGGAGATGGAAATGGATTTGGCTTCGTTGGAATGACGTCTCAATGCCGGGGGGAGTTCGGTCCGGGCGCTCGGATGTGTACTTCGGTGGAAATTCTCGAGAGCGATACGCACAATCTTCTCGACATCCCATCGACCGGTTGCTGGATTCGGCCTGTCTTCCAGCCGTTCGGAGGAAATCTATCCACAACAGGGGCCAAGGCGCTCGACGCCTCCGGGCTGCTGGCCGATCCCAACGAGTTGACGTGTCTGTGGTGGACCGGAGGTCTGTCTGCCTATCGAGGTCTCGTGCTTGGCGATAGCGGCTCCTTTGCAAGGCTCTCCTGCGATGTCCCTAGATCCGTGGCCTGCTGCAAGCCGACCGCTGTTCCTGAGCCGAGTGCTGCACTTTCGGTTCCAGTTGGAGCTGCATGGCTGATCGGGTTGGCCACATTTCGGGGGAACGGGTGACGGCCAGATTCGGGTGGGAGTCTGCTGTCGGGCTGGTGATTCTTGTTCTCGCCGGAACCCTCTTTCCCGCGGACTCCCTCGCCACGCCATACTTTCAAGATCTCGGCCGATATGCGGCTCGTGGTATCAACGAGAGCGGCGGAGGTGCCTCTCCGCCGTTCGACCTCATCGAAGCTGCTCCAGCTCCTGACGGATCTCGTACCGCTGGGATCGCAGTCGATACTCTGTCGTCAGTCGAGATCCGATTCGCGGGCTATGCCGAGCATCAAAGCACCTACTCTGGAACGACTTCCTCCGGAGCATTTGTTCTTGATAGACCGGCCGTCGTCCGATTGTTGGGCAACGTGACCGTCCTTGAGACCGGCGGATCGCCTAGTGCGTTTCAGTTTCGGATCACACGTTCCCCACTCTCCACCGTGTATGCATCCGATCTGGTTTTCAACGGATCCTACGACTTCGAGGAGAGCCTTGATCTCGCCCCGGGTGACTTTTTCTTTCACATTGGAGCGATTGGCACTGATGGTGGCGATGGAATTGAGTTCGACCTGGTTCTCGTGATCCCGGAGCCCAGCATCGCAGTGCTCTTGGGATTGGGTCTGGCTGTGCTGGCGTGCAACGAAAATCAGGGTCGGACACATCGTCGTTGAACTGCTTCGGTCCAGGTGAACCTCAAGGAAGTTGGGGCTGTAACCAGCCAGGAGCCCCGCGAGATTTCCGCGCTCGTTGAGCAAACCTATGTAAACGCCTTTGCTGACAGAGTTCGATGCGATTCGGCTGAAAGCGCCGCGGTTAGCATGGCGATCATCCGGTTCAGCCGTCGAATGGTGCCCCCTGCCTGCTCAAATCGGATCTCCGCGTCAGAATTCGACTCTTGAGGTGAGCCTGACGAACGACAATCTGGGAGATCGAGTCGAGGCGGGTCCTCAAATAGCGCGCTTCGATCGCGCGATTCTGAAGAGGCGGATTCAAGGGTTCCCGGCTCTAGGGCCGCTGGTGACCTAGGGCCAACCGTCCGGCCGACATTCTAGGACGCGCCCACAGCCTTTACGGAATCCATCATAGTTGATCTGGCTACGACTGAATTCGATTCTATCGCTGCCGGATGGACGCGGGTCCCGGAGCTGGGCTCCGTGAACCTATTGGGTACGGGCCTCGTTGCCTCACTATGAATCGTCGCCGCAGATCCATCCGACATCCGTTCGACGTTGATCGTCCAGGCAGGTGGCGGTACAGGCTAATGCTGGAATCTGATAGAACGGCATTCGTTTCGTAGGTTCACTTTCTTCGGTCCGCGGGCCGGGTCGGCGCAAACTGTCGGACGGATCGCGGCAATCACATTCCGAGATCGGCATGTTCGTGCGATTGTTCTTCCGCTCGCTCGGGCGACGAGCGGATTCCGCTTTAGGCCCTCCACCGTGGTCCCGATGAGTCTCTACGTTCAGTGTCTTCTGCGCCTGAGCAGTGATTGGCGCAGGAGTGCCTAGGTCGCGAACTTGCCTCCTAGGCCGGGAAAGATTTCCGGTTTGACCGGTATTGTGCAAGAATACTTCGGTCAACTTGTTGACGGCCATTGGGGGTTCAATCATGTCGCGTGAAGCTGATCGTCTACTCGAACAGGCTCGCAAGATTGAGATGTCTTCTGAACAACGGGAGGAGCAGCGCCGAAGCTTCGCCTACGGCAATGCGAACATCGAGAATGAGAACGTGACACGAGAGACCGTCGATCAAGCCGCAGCCACAATGCGAGCTGAGGACGGTGGCCAATAGCGATTCTGATCGTCACAGCGAAGCCGCGGACGATCCGGTCGTAGCTGGAACGCCCCAGCAGATTGCGGCGACGGAGGCGGAAAACGCACTCCGCCAGTTTGATCGCTTGGAACGGCTGGTATCGGAAGCCGTCGAGGACTCGTCCGAGCAACCGTTTCGGTTGCGTCCATCTCATCTTACAGAACTCAATAGACTTGCGATCACGGGATTGCATCCGCGCGCTGGTGCGTTCCGAACCGTGCCGATAACCATTCAAGGCTCTGGCCACACGCCGCCTCCGCATGAAGAAGTGCTTTTTCACGTGGAGGAGATGTGCGACTACGTCAACGACAGAGGCGGAAAGTCCTCCGTACATCTTGGCGCCTACGTGATGTGGCGGCTGAATTGGATCCATCCGTTCTACGATGGGAATGGTCGAACAACTCGCGCGGCTTCATACCTCGTGATGTGTGCTGGACTTGGGTACCCGTTGCCCGGCACTACCACAATCCCTGAGATTATTTCCCGCAACAAGCAGCCCTACTACGACGCGCTTGAACAGGCGGATGTCGCGTGGAGAGACGGTCGTATCGATCTGTCCGAAATGGAAGGCATTCTAGAAGAAGCTCTAGCATCGCAGCTCGCTAGCGTCATCGACGATGCGCAGCGGTCAAAACACGGTCGCAAGAGCCCACGGCAACCAGGAGGGATCGTCGCGAACGATCGGCTGGCGTCAGCCGCATCTTCCACACGGCGTACATCGTCTGCTGGAGCATTGTCTGAATGGAAAAGGCCCGCGACCGTATTGGCGATCATATTCGCACTAATAGCGGCGCTCTGGACGCTACATATCAATTGGGACCATCCTAGGGTTAAGTACGCAAGGGAGTTTATTTCGTCGTCGGGACCGAGTTCAGATAAAGCACCACTGCCTGAAGATGCGGAGGTCGGCGAATAGGGATCCGTAGCGCAGTTCACGTCGTTGCAATCTCAGATCGATGGTTGGTGCTCAGAGGTTCGGTGCGGCAGACAGCTCCGCGATCCCAACGTTCAATGTCGAGCAGATAGGGAGACACAGCCATGTGGCTGGCGGCGGCATGTTAGCAACGCGCGTCGAGCGGCGATTGTTTCCACGCTTCGGAGTGTGCTGTGCCTACATTCTTCACTCTGCGGCTGAGACTGCCCCCATGATCTCCGCCGCCTCCTCCTCCCGCCCCTCAATAAAGTGCGCGTAGGTCGACAGGGTGATCGCCGGATCCGCATGGCCCATCAATCTCGACACCGTCGCCGGATCCAGCCCCTTGTTCAGCACGATCGATGCGAAAGTGTGCCTGAGCTTGTGGAATCCACTCGTTGGAAGCCCCAGGCGCTTCAGCAGGGGGTGCCAGTCCCTCACCGCGAGGTTGGAGTCATGCAACCAGGTCCCGCGATCAGACACGAACACAGGCCGCTGCCGAAGATCGTGAGGCATCACGCCACCGTAGTTCCATTCCGGTAGCCGACGGAGTCGATCGACGAGATCCCCGCTGATGGGAATCGTACGCTTCGCGGCCGGCGTCTTCGGTTCGCCCCTGGCGGGCAGTTTTCCGCTCAGACGGATCAGCGTTGCTCGAACACGAATTCTCGCCGCATCCAGATCTACATCATCCCAGATGAGCCCCAGGCCCTCGCCGATTCGAAGTCCAGTCGACGCCAGTAGATGGATCAACGCTCCGAACGTTGGGTCCGCGATGCTGTCGTCCGGCGCCGGTTGATCGACCGCGTGAAGGATCAGCTTCAGCTCGGCCTCGGTGAACGCCTGCACGGCGCTTTGCTTGGGTGGCGTCGGCTTCCGGACGAGTCTCAGCGGATTCGGATCGAGCGCTGGCCGAACGTCGTTCAAGGCCTTTCGGAGCGTCCCGTAGATCCGCTGCATCGTCCGAGCGTGACCCTTGTGAAGTTCCTTCTCCAGTCGATCGATCATGTACTCGACCGCTTCCCCTCGAAGCTCGCGTAGCGGCTGATCACCGATGTAGTCCGAGATCGTCTCGATGTATCGGGCTTCGTCGTGGGCGGTCGTTGCGCGGATTACTTCTGTTTCGACTCGGTGGCTGTGCCATCGCTCGAGATATTCGCGCGTCGTCTGGTTCGCGAGCTGGTTCTTCGGAGGAAACTTCGCTTCGTAGGCTCGCTTCTTCAGCTCGACGAGGGCCTTCTGCGCTGCCCGCTTCGTTCGAGACTTCGTGTCGCGATAGTCGCGGCGTCTGCCGGTGTGGTCGGTCGAACGGAACTGCGCGATCCAGCGGACCTCCGTTCCTCGTTTGAGTTTTCGTTCCTGTCGGTAGACGGAGCCGCCCGGCTCCTCGATTCGCCATTCGGCTTCGATTCGGTCGTATTTGGCCATTTCACTTCTCGGGTCGTCGCTAGGTCGTGGGGTAGTCACGCGCGACAGCGACGGTGGATCAATTTGGATCCCCGTCTGGCCCAGTCAGCGATCGATGCGGTCCCATGATCGAGCGGTACGCGTTGCGTGCCGTCTTCGCGAAGAGTCGGTAGCCCTTCAGGTCCTGGCTGAACTGGTAGTCGGGGTGCGTCTTGTTCCAGGCGTCGCGTATCTCTGCCCAGGAAGATGCATGGTCCCGAAGTTCGACTGCGAAGACGGCCAACTCCACATTCTTCGGCAGAGCGGGTCGGCGCGGACTCGTCTCGAACGCATATTCGTCTGCGTGTTCCTTCTGAATCTTCTCGAACACGGTCTTCAGGCGGGAAGGGGGGAGATCGATCGGCAGCTTGAGTGTCACTGTCATTCGCCAGGGGCGGCCTTCTTCGTCCTGTCCGAACGTACTTCGGTTGACCTCACTCTCGACGATGCGAGTGCCGAACTCTTCCGGCCTGACACCTCGGGTGATGATCCAACGCGCCGCCGATGCCAGGGGCCAATCGAACTCAGCATGGAGATCGATTGATGCGCGGAACAGTTCGTGCGGCGGACTGTCTTGGCCGACCCAAGCGTCGAACGATCGGCCGCTGTCGAGGGCGACCCGGAGTCTCACGCTGTCTGTCGGGGTCGAGTCGCCGGCCAGCACCGCCGCGCCGGTCGGGGGAGGAGACGCCTCGTGGCCATCGATGAATTCGCTCAGCCATGACTTCACCCGTCTAGGAGGGAGGAGTCCGTCAGGGAGATAGCGTTCCCGAAACTCGACCACGCGATCTCGGTTGGCCGCGACCTCGTGAGCCAGAATCGACTGCCGCGCGCTCATTCTCGCAGCCCACATATCCATCACGTCGTCGTGCTTCGCGGCTGCGACGCCCCTGGGTACCGAATGATTTTTTCGAGTGGGTCTTGACATGCCCGTGTGCTCCGTTCTAATTCTCAATCTCGAAGGACCCAATTGATACAAACAAATGGGTCATAACGCAACGAGGTATCCGAAGGGAGGACAAGATGGCTGGACAGGCAGAGGCGCTGCTGATGACCCGGCAGGCCGCGGCGAGTCGCGCGGGAATATCGGTTCAGACGATCGAAAAGGAACTAGACGCCGGAAATCTTCGAGCCTGCCGAATTCGAGGGCGAATCATGATTCACCCGAACGACTTCGACGAATGGCTCAACCGGTGTCGGGGCCTGGGTGGTCCCGAGGAGGAAGTGCGTCATGCCGTCTAATCCTCTTCGCACCATCCAGACATCAAGCCCGCCGATTCCCGACGAGATGCTGGTTCAGGGGGTCGTGACCGCGCGGGAGTCGGCTGAGTTCCTGGGGATCTCGCGGACGACGCTCTGGGACCTGATGGACCAGGGCGATCTGGTCTGGTTGAGGCTCCGCGGTCGGAGGATGGTCCCTCGTCGCGCGCTCGTGGACTACCTGAGCGGCCTCGCGAACCCCGACCATATCGAGTGCGAGGACTGACCCATGCCCGAAAACACGAAGGCCCCAGAGCATGATCCGCTCCGAGGCCTCCACGAAATGACTGGAATCGTCATCGAAGAGAATAGCGCGAAGGGTTCACGGCGCGCGATCAGAGTCCCCGTTCAGACCCGAGCGTCTGCTGGACCGGCAGCCGCTCAAGGCGGCGAAGCGGTCGCAGAACGGTCCCAGGCGCCGAATCAAGGCCGAGTCCATCCCGTGGTCGCTCTGATGGTCGCTCCGCGCTGTCTGAATTCGTCCGGTGGCGTCCGATGAGTGCGGACATCACCCGCTGGACGGCCGAGAACCCATGCCCGGTCTGTACAGGCCACCCTCGCTTGCCGCAGGGGCAGGGCGTTCGCTGTTACGGATTTCTGTCGAGCGATCGCCGGTACGCGCACTGCACACGTGAGGAGCATGCGGGGTCGATCGAGATCCATCGGGTCGGAGTGACCTTCGCGCATCGTCTCGACGGCGATTGTCTGTGCGGTGGATCGCATGAACCGGACGGCCCAATACGTGAACAGCCGACGGTGAGGCCCCCGTCGATTCGAGGACCGTCTCCCTGGACGATTCCAGACGATCACATCGAGATGGTTCACGACTACATCCACGACGGGGAACTGGCCTTCCAGGTCTGCCGGGTCTGGCCCTGCTACCGCGCCGCTCATCGGGGAGCCAAAGCGCTTCCGCGATTTCGCGGCGAGGACGGTCGCTGGTACTTCGGGCAGGGACGTTGGAAGGGGCGTTGCGACAAGCCGCTGTACCGCCAACGCGAAGCGCTGGAGGAACTCCTTCTCGGAGGCCAGGTCTATCTCGTCGAAGGCGAGCGGGACGCCGACGCGCTCTGGGAGACCGGAAATATTGCGGTCTGCAATCCGGATGGTGCGGGTTCGTTCAACTCGCATCATGCGAAGCTGTTGGCGGCCGCGATGTGCGCTCCCTTTGTCGAAGGGGTCGAGGATCCCGGGCATTCCGAGTTGATCGTTCTCGCGGATGCAGACGACGTCGGCCTGCGGCACGCGCGCAAGGCGGCCGCGCTCATCCTCGAGATGGCCCCCGGCCTCGAACAGCAGATCCGTGTCCAGAGACCGCCAGCCGGATTCAAGGACATCGCGGAATGGCTCACGCAGCGAGGTGAACGATGACCGACCGTGACGACCTGGGCGGGTGGGCGAACGTGCTTCCTCTGGAGGTGCTGGAGGACGTGCCGCCTGAGACGCGAATTCCGTTTCAGAAGGCCAACGCGGTCGCGTCCAAGAGCGTCGACTGGATCTGGAGGGGGTACCTACCGCGTGGAAAGATCATCGACGTGTACGGGGATGGGGATGTCGGGAAGACGATGGTTCTGCTCGATATCGCGGCGCGGGTTTCGACGGGACGAGCGATGCCCGACGGAACGCCGGGTATCGAAGCCAGCAACGTCCTGTACTTCTCGGCGGAGGACGATCTGGCCGACACGCTCCGGCCGCGCCTGGAAGCGGCTGGTGCGGACCTCGATCGGATTCACGTCTCGTGCGGTGATTCGGCGGACGAACGGGGCGAGTACAGCTGGCTGTCGCTGAAGCGCGATCTGGATTCCATACGCGACGCGTTCTGCGTCTACGGACCGGCCATCTGCGCTTTCGATCCGATCCTCGCGTTCATGGGGCAGACCAAGACCGGAATCGACGCAGACGTTCGAGGAGTTCTTGGCCCCCTGCGCGTGCTCGCTGAGGAGCACGGCTGCTCGATCATCAACCTCCGCCACATCAACAAAGCCTCAGGCGCAAGCGCCAACATGCGCGGCGGGTCGTCGGTCGCCTTCAGGAACGTCGCTCGGGCCGGACTCGTGTTCGGCCAGCATCCCGACGACGAGGATCTGCGCGTTCTGGCACCGAACAAGAACAACCTGAGCAAACGCCATCCGGCGCTCGCCTATCGGATAGTCGGCGATGGATCGGCCTACGGGGTGCCGCGGGTGGACTGGCAGGGCCCCGTCGACTTTTCACCAGACGAAATCCTCGAGCCGCCCAGATCGATTCGCGGGTCAGAGCGACGGGCGAGCGAGAAGGAGAAGTGCGCCGAGAGGATCCGAGCGTTTCTCGAAGCAGAAGGCGGATCCATGCGTTCCGACGCGGCCGGGACGCAGCTTCGAGAAGAGGGTTTCTCGAAATACGCGATCGAAGGGGGGCGGAAGCTGGTCGGGGTCCGAGCGATTCGATCCAGGACCGACGACGAGGACTGCTGGAGGTGGGTGCTACCCGACCAGGCCGAGGAGATTCCTCCCCAGCCGCCCGATTCAGTCGAAGGTCCCGAAGGTCTCGAAGAACCCGAAGATCCTGGTCTGGTGGTGGCTACGAAATTGCCGCCTGCAGTCGAAGACCCCGAACTTTCCACCGCCTGAATCATCGGGATCTTCAGGTTCTTCGGGATCTTTGACCCGATCTCGTTCTGCTGGTCCAAACGGCCTCAGGAATAAAATACGGGGAAATACTCGTCGCAGTTAGGCGACGGTGCGTTCGCGATCCCCGTCGCGAGCCCTCGGATTAGTCTCGACTGCTGTCCTCCAACGGTCCCGACGTGTCTCAGGCCATCTGTTTCCCTGTGAAACCTGTCCTGCGACCCCTCGGGTGGTAGAGTGAGTCTCACGGTCCGCACGGGTCGAGAACGGAGGTTCTCGTTCTTCGCGAGCCGACTAGGCGGGCGAGGCAATCGCCCCTCAGACCCTCTCCTTCGCGCCGAGGCAGCAGACCAATCCATGATCACCGGTGAGATCAAGTCCAAAGTCGACAGTATCTGGAACACGATGTGGGCCGGCGGGGTGTCGAACCCGCTCTCGGTCATCGAGCAGCTGACCTACCTGCTCTTCATCAAGCGGCTCGACGAGCTTCACACGCTCAAGGAGGCCAAGGCCGCTCGCACGAAGAAGCCGATCGAGGAGCCGATCTTCGCGCCCGATCAGGACCACCTCCGCTGGTCGCGGTTCAAGGAGGCGGCTCCCGAGCAGATGTTCGAAACCGTTCGCGACGAAGTCTTCCCGTTCATCAAGGCGCTCGGTACCGAGGACGAGGCAGGCGGGGAGGGTGGATCAACCTATTCCCGCCACATGAAGGACGCCCTCTTCATGATGCCGTCAGCGAGGGTTCTGGCGAACGTGGTCGACGAACTCGACGGCATCGACATGACCGATCGGGACACGAAGGGCGATCTCTACGAGTACATGCTCGGCAGGATCGCGAGCGCCGGGCAGAACGGACAGTTCCGCACGCCGCGGCACATCATCAAGCTGATGGTCGACATGACCGCACCCACGCCCAAGGACGTGATCTGCGACCCGGCGTGCGGCACAGCGGGTTTCCTCGTCGCCGCCTCCGAGTATCTGGTCGACCACCACAGCGACGCGATCTACAAGGATGCGAAAGCCCGTCGCCGCTTCAACGCGGGCACCTTCCATGGATACGACTTCGATAGCACGATGCTGCGGATTGGCAGCATGAACATGCTGCTGCACGGCGTCGAGAACCCGGACATCCGGTACAAGGATTCGCTGGCCCAGACGGACGACGACGACGCGGAGAAGTACTCTCTCATCCTCGCCAATCCGCCCTTCGCCGGTAGCCTCGATTACGAGGTCACCGCGAAGGACCTTCAGCAGATCGTCAAGACCAAGAAGACCGAGCTGCTGTTCCTGGCGCTCTTCCTGCGCCTACTCCAGACGGGTGGCCGCGCGGCGGTCATCGTGCCCGACGGCGTGCTCTTCGGATCGAGCAAGGCGCACAAGGCTCTGCGCAAGATCCTGGTCGAGGACCAGAAGCTCGACGCCATCATCTCCATGCCCTCGGGCGTCTTCAAACCCTACGCCGGGGTCTCCACCGCCATCCTGCTCTTCACGAAGACCAACTCCGGCGGCACGGACGACGTCTGGTTCTACGACATGAAGGCCGACGGCTATTCGCTGGACGACAAGCGCACCCCGCAGCCCGACAAGAGCGACCTCGAAGACATTCTCGCTCGATGGCAGAAGCGGAAGGCCGAGAAGAAGCGTGCGCGGACCGATAAGAGCTTTCTCGTGCCTAAGGCAGAGATCGCGGACAATGACTACGACCTCTCCATCAACCGCTACAAGGAAGTCGAATACGAAGCGGTCGAGTACGACCCGCCGAAGGTGATTCTGGAGCGACTGGCGGAGCTGGAGGATGAGATCGCGAAGGGGCGCGCGGAGTTGGCTGGGTTGCTGGAATGAGTGTGTCCCGATCAACCATTGAGTCCGAAACCGAATTCGTTCTCGACGGAACTCATGGATCTCCCGTGCGCGTGGACGAGGGCATCCCGGTGTTAAGTGCTCAAAACGTCAAGGGCGGGCGCTTGTCGTGGGACACTGCCAGGTTTACGAATGAAGAAGAGCACGCAGCATTCTCAAAGAGACTGTCGCTGCGCCGCGGCGACCTATTGCTCACAATTGTTGGGACGATCGGTCGAGCGGCCGTACTTGAAGAGACCCCGCCGCCTCTAGTCTTTCAGCGAAGCGTCAGCATAATGCGTCCCAAACGCGACAGCTTGGATTCTCGCTTCTTCTACTTCGTGACCCAGTCGGATGACTTTCAGCGGCAGCTCGAGCGGTCCACGAACAAGTCGTCTCAGGCCGGCGTCTATCTCAAGAAATTGAAGGCCGTAACAATCCCCCTCCCGCCCCTCGCCGAGCAGAAGCGAATTGCGGGGATTCTGGATGCGGCGGACGCCTTGCGGGCCAAGCGCCGCGAGTCCCTTGCCCAGCTCCACACCCTCCTCCAATCCACCTTCCTCGAAATATTCGGCGACCCCGTCACCAATCCGATGGGGTGGGAGGAGCTGAATTTTGGAGATATCGCCGAGGATACGAGGATCGGTCTCGTGCGATCGTCCAAGGAGTTCGGATTGGACTTCGATATTCCCTACGTCCGAATGGACGCGGTGACCGCCAATGGCGACTTCCTGCCCGAGAAGGTACAGCTCACAGACGCGGAAGAGGACGAGATCCAGGCATTCGCCCTGCGGAGCGGAGATTTCCTCTTTAACACTCGGAACTCCAAGGAACTCGTCGGGAAGGTGTGCGTCTTTCCAGGCCCCGACGGCTGGCTCTTCAACAACAACCTGATGCGAGTTCGTTTTGTTGCGGACGTCGAGCCAGTAGTGGTCGCCACGCAGTTTCGCTTCAGGCGAGTGCAGCGTGAGCTGGAGAAGCGGAAATCCGGCACGACGAGCGTGTTTGCCGTCTACTGGAAATCGCTACGGACGCTGCCGGTGCTCGTCCCTCCCGTCGACCTCCAACGCCGCTTCGCCGCCATCGTAGAATCCATCGAGCAACAGAAGGCCACCCAGCGCGCCCACCTCGACGAACTCGACACCCTCTTCGCGTCCCTGCAATCCCGCGCCTTCCGAGGAGACCTCTGACCTCATGGAAGTCTCCGTCAACTTCGCGTTCCTGAATCAGGAATTTCCGCACGTGGCGGAGAGCGCGAGTTACGCGGAGCGGCATGTCTACGGAGACCCACGCGCCTCCTGCTTCCATGCCCGGCACGCGCTGGAGCGCCTGGTCAAGCGGGTCTACAAGGTCGATAAGACCTTGAGCCCGCCGAAGGTCCAGAACCTCGATAGCTACCTGACCGAACCGGCCTTTCTAGAACTCGTGCCCGAAGTGGTGCGGCTGAAGGCGGAGTTCATCCGACAGGCCGGCAACGTCGCGGTCCACGGCAACAAGACGCCCGCCCCGGAAACGGCGCTCAACGTCGTTCGGGAGCTTTCGCACGTCCTCTACTGGGCCGGCCGCACCTATCTGCGGAAGGGGGCAGAGGACCTGCGAGGGAAAGTCTTCGATGAATCCCTCGTTCCGAAGCTGAAGCCCGAAGCCACACCGACCAGCATCGACGCGCTGAATGCCCTCGCGGCCGAACGCGATGCGGCAGAAGAAGCGCGCAAAGAGGTCGAGGGCGAGTTGGAGGCCCTGCGCGAACGGCTCGCCGCCATCAAGGCCGAGAACAAAGCGGTTCCCGAGACCCATGACTGGAGCGAAGAGAAGACCCGCAAGATGATCATCGACCTCGCTCTACGGCGTGCCGGTTGGCCGCTGGACCGGGCTCGCGACCGCGAGTACGAAGTCACGGGCATGCCCACCAAGAAGGGGATCGGCTACGCCGACTACGTCTTATGGGGCGACGACGGGAAACCGCTGGCGGTCGTGGAGGCTAAGAAGACGAGCGTTGACCCGGACGTGGGGCGACAACAGGCGAAGCTCTACGCCGACTGCCTCGAGTCCATGCATGGCCAGCGCCCGATCATCTTCTACACGAACGGCTACACGACGCGGCTTTGGGACGACAAGCTCTACCCGCCGCGCACCGTCGCCGGTTTCTACAAGAAGGACGAGCTGGCTTCGCTGATCATGCGCCGAGACCGGCGAGAGCCGTTGGATGTGGCCCAGGTGAACGGCGAGATCGTCGAGCGGTATTACCAGAAGCGGGCGATCGGAAGTATCGGAGAGCAATTCACACGGTCTCGACGGAAGGCGCTCTTGGTGATGGCGACGGGATCGGGAAAGACGCGGACTGCGATCGCTCTGGTCGACCTCTTGCAGCGCGCGGGTTGGGTGAAGCGGGCGCTCTTCCTGGCCGACCGGGTGTCACTCGTCAATCAGGCGGTGGGTGCTTTCAAGACGCATCTCCCCTCGTCCAGTCCCGTGAACCTCGTGACCGACAAGGACGCTGCGGGCCGGGTCTACGTCAGCACCTATCCGACGATGATGGGGATGATCGACGAGACGAAGGGGGGCGAGGCGCGGTTCGGTCCCGGTCATTTCGATCTTGTGATCATCGACGAGGCCCATCGCTCGGTCTACCAGAAATACGGCGCGATCTTCCGCTACTTCGATTCGCTCCTGGTGGGCTTGACTGCGACGCCGCGAGAGCAGGTCGACCGGAACACCTACGAACTCTTCGAGCTGGAACCGGGCGTCCCGACGGATGCGTACGAGCTGGAGACCGCGGTCGCGGACGGCTTCCTTGTTCCGCCGAAGGTCCAACAGGTGGACCTGCGCTTTCCGCGCGAGGGCATCGACTACGAATCCCTCAGCGACGAAGAGAAGGAACAGTGGGAGAGCCTGGATTGGGGCGACGACGTCGAGCCGGGAACGCTTCCTGAGCGGGTCAACGCCTCAGCCATCAACAGTTGGCTCTTCAACAAGGACACTGTGGACAAGGTTCTCCAGCATCTGATGGAGCACGGCCACAAGGTCGAAGGCGGCGACCGGCTCGCCAAGACGATCCTTTTCGCCCGCAACCACGAGCACGCGAAGTTCATCGAGGAGCGGTTCAACCACCATTATCCGCATCACGCCGGCCACTTCGCCCGAATCATCGACCACTACGCGAAGTACCCGCAGAGCCTGCTCGACGACTTCTCCCAGAAGGACAAGGAACCGCACATCGCGATCTCGGTCGACATGCTCGACACCGGCATCGACGTCCCTGAGGTCGCAAACCTCGTTTTCTTCAAGCCCGTCTACTCGAAGATCAAGTTCTGGCAGATGATCGGACGCGGGACGCGGCTGTGTCCCGAACTGTTCGGGCCGGATGACGACAAAGAGGACTTCCGCGTCTTCGACTTCTGTTTCAACTTCGACTTCTTCAACGAGAATCCAGAAGGAATCGAAGCCGGCGGCGCCGTCCCGCTCGGAACTCGTCTCTTTCGATCCCGGCTGAAGCTGCTCGGCCACGTCCAGGCGACCCAGGACCTCGATCCTGATGCCGCTCTCGCGGGATCGTTGAAGACGACATTGCACGACGAAGTCGCGGCGATGAACCGCGAGAACTTCATCGTGCGGATGCATCTGGAAGCGGTGGATCGATTCCGGGAGCCCGCGGCTTGGGAAAGGCTCACTGAAGCCGACCGGAATCGATTGGAAAGGGAGGTCGCCGGGCTCCCGAGCGAAATCGAAACCGACGAGATCGAGTCACGGATGTTCGATCTCACCGTTCTGCGGATGCAGCTCGCCCTGGTCGATGGCGACGCGGGCCTGTTCGAGAGCCATCGACAGCGATTGGTCGAGATCGCCATGCTGCTGGAGGAGAAGACCACGATCCCGGCGGTTAAGGCCCAGCTCGCATACCTGGCTTCCATGCAGGAGGCCGGATTCTGGGAAGACATCGGTTTGAATGGCCTCGAGGACCTGCGGCTGCGGCTACGCGGCCTGATGCCCTTCCTCGACAAGAAGAAGCGGAAGATCGTCTACACGGACTTCGAGGACGAGATAATCGCGTTTCGAGATGGCACTGTCATCGACATGCCCCGGATGACCGGCGCTCAATACGAGAAGAAGGTCAAGGAATACCTGCGAAACCATCTCGACCATCTCGTGATCCGTCGACTGAGAACTAATCAACCACTCACGCCGACGGATCTGGAAGGACTGGAGACGACGCTCACGGAAATCGGCGAGGAGGATGGCGAGGTTCTGCTGAACAGCCTTCTGGCGCGCACCGAGGCGCCATCGCTTGCCCACTTCGTTCGAGGCCTCGTGGGGATGGATCGGGCGGCGGCGCAGGCGGCGTTCTCTGATTTCCTGGCCGACCGGAGCCTGAGTCCGCCGCAGATCCGCTTCATCGAGATGGTGATCGATCAGCTGACCGCGCGTGGCGTCATGGAGCCGTCGGCCCTCTACGAAGCGCCGTTCAGTGATATCCACTCCGAGGGGCCGGACGCGCTGTTCGCGGATAAGGCGAACGTTATCGAGGGGATCTTCGAGGCGTTGAAGGCGGTGAGTTCGGAGTTGGTGGCGGAGGGGGAGTGACGGAGCGCGAATGAGTACCGGAATCGAGCGCTGGGAAGCTGCATTCGATGGCTATACCGATCTGCTCGAAGCGGATTGGGGAGCGGTCATGAGGGCGGCCGATCCGGATCTGTGGAGATCGTGGGGCGAAGACGATGCGGCTTGCAACGCGAAATCGGCGTTCGAAGAGGCGGCAGAGGATCGGGGGGTAGGAAGCGTCATCTTGGACTTCCCGAACTCGACGCACGGCGATGGCGCGACGGTCACGATCTACAGGCTCCCGGGTGGTACCGCCGTCATTGCGCGACGCGCAACAGTCGAGTCCGACCAGCCGTCCGGGATCGTCCTTCGAGGAAATGACCCAGATGAGATGCTTGCCAAAGCGGATGCATTGCTTTTTTGCGATGGATACCCCGATGGAACTCTTCAAGATCTCGATGAATCGAGCGAGTACGACGCTGATGCGATTGCAACCATCGAGGGCGTCAAGGCGCTGCGTGCAAGGTGGATCGCGCTTACGGGCAGGTAGCGCCAAAGAGTCCGGAAATCACGTCGCGCTCTCGCCGGACGGACGGGCGCTCTCGTCTAGCAGGGTCGACGCCGTCCTTCTCGCTTCGATGTCCTCGACCCGCTGGCTTATTCGTCCGCATCAGGGCCAAGATGCGCAAAATCAGGGTCGATCCAAAGGGAATCGATTTCGTCGTATGTGTCTCGTCCTATTCCGGCTCGGGAGAAGGCGTCTTTCGCGTTAGCGAACCCGACGCAGTCGACCTCGTCGCACGAGTAGAATTGAGAATTGTACTCGTAGACGTACGACCATGATCCGCCCGCCCATGTCTGCGAGGCAATTATTTCTCCCTGTAGATCGAGGACCTCGTTCGGTTGCTCTGCGAAGGCCTCCTCTTCGGAGAGTCCATCCCAATCTTGGGGCCTCCACTTCGGTGGTTTCGCTGGCTTCCGCCGCTTCTTCTTGCCGGACGGCGAATTCGCTTCTGCCTCTTCCTCTTCGGAGTGGTCCATCATGAGGTTGCTGGCCGCATTCTTGAACCGGTCGGCGCGATGCGTCTTCGGTGAACTCATCCTGACCTCCTTAGTCTGCCCTCGAAAGCAGAGTGGCTGAAGGCCGAGAGTGACCTAGCTGGCCCGGACGGGCACGCGCGCTTCGAGTCCGTCTCTGTAATGCGCCAGAACGCGCTTCCATCGGCGTAAGCGGATCCCGTCGAGCCTTCGGATTAGTTCGCGCTTCTCAGAGCGCGATAGTCTCTCGACGAGATCGAACGTGCAGAAATCTGCTAGTTCGATCGGGAAAGCTTCGATTGGAATCGACGGGTCGGCCAGCAGACTCATCAGCTGCTCTCGTAGGGGAAGATGTCCGATTCGTTGGCGGGTCTCCTCCATTCTCGCGATGCGCAGCTCGTGTCGCTTGTCGTACAGCTTCGACAACGCGCCACGCCAGTTCGTGTGCCACGATGAGTTCGCCTCACAGATGTCGATGAGTTGCTGAACCTCCGCGGCGCCGAGTCCTTCCAGATCGGCGTCCGAACAGCTCGCCCAATTGCGTTTCGATCCAAGAAGGTCGCGCCAGTCCATATTCCGGAGCGTCTCGTCCGACATGACGCGGGGGATGCGCTCTCGAAATGGGATGCGTGCGAGCGCGTCGAGGTGATTGCGCAGCTTCTCCACGCGTTGTCTCTCAAGATTCTCTGCTTCCTCTTCCTTTTGCACGTCGCGTTCGATCGCCTCTGCAATCTCGGTAGGGAGCGACGCGTAGTCGGCTACGAGGGTTCGGACTTCGTCTCTGAGGGCCTGGTCCCGGGCAATCCCCCTCCTGGCGGCTCGAATCATGTCTTCCATGCTTCGGAGCCCGGGGAGGCGCCTTCCCCAGTCGAACCAAACGATCATCGCCGTCGCCAGCTCGGGCTCAGAATCCATGCGTTCGTACCAGCCTGCGATCACCTGCTCTCGCTGCCCGAAGGGCAGCCTTAGAGTTAGGTCATAGATCGTCTCGACGCGCTGCGCAGAGAGGGGATTCAGGTCGGTTCCTGAGAATGAAGACATCGCCGCGAAAAGCATCTCTGTCGTCGGGAACGCATCTTCGAACGCGGACCAGAACGCCGACTCGAAGCCATGCGTCGGGCAGTCCCATAGCCCACACGGAGGTTCGAACTTTGCGAGGAATCGGATCAGTGGATTCATCCGAAAACTCCCCCATCTGTACGACGTCGGCCGTCTGCTCACCTAGTACTGGCAGTTTTGCACAGCAGAGTCCCAACCGCGGGGCGAGATCCGGTTCGTGCGAGCGACCACAGAGCGACCACGAACCGAATCGACGGCGCCAGCTCATTTTTCGATCAACCCGCCGATCCGCCAACTCCGCGCTTCTGCTGTACATTCCGCCCCGTGCCCCGGTAGCTCAGCCGGATAGAGCGGCTGCCTTCTAAGCAGCGGGTCGCAGGTTCGAGTCCTGCCCGGGGCGCCATTCTCAGTCGCTGTCCTCGACGTCGGACTCCTCGCTCAGCTGGTCGAGTGGCTCGGCCGACTCGTCGAGTTCCGCCTCTTCGAGCCGAAGCAACCACCTCGTCTCCGGCTCCAGTCGCTCGACGCTCGGCTCGGGATAGGGCGTGAGGTGGTAGAGGGCGCCGGACTTCACATCGATCGACATACCGAAGATTCCGCCGAGGAGAATATTTCCCGCAAAAGGCCACAGCGCAGCGGGGTCTTCCGAAGGATCGAGGAATACCTGACGCGGCATGTAGCCGTGATGCCAAACGAAGAGGGTCGCGGCCCGGTCCCTTTCGAGTTTGACGGTTGCCGGCGTCTCGACGCGGCGACCGAGCGGTAGGACCAGGACGCTCGCGCCCGGCGGATCCGTGATGAGTTCGATGCGCTGGTAGCTCGACCGAACGATCGACGCACATGCGGAGAGTGCGCCGACGCAGAGAGTCGCAGCCAGGATCGAAGCGAATCGCCTCATTCGGAGTCTTCCTCGCAGACAACGAGCGCGGCTCTCAGCTGGTAGCAGGACGACATGTCCCCTGGCTCCGTGATATGGATGAGCTGAGTCTTCATCGTTCCGAGCTTGCAGGCCGAGTGTCGAAGCATGTGAAACAGTTGCTTAGGCTCGCACTCGTAGGATGATCCGCTATCTCCGATGAAGATGTCGCCGAACCATTCGCATCCGTGGGGCAGGGCCCTGTCGGGTTTCCAGACTTCGACCTCGTTCGACACCTCGTGATCGTCGCATGACTCGAGGGGCGCGGGCTGTGTGATGTGCGGATAGGCGATCGTCTGGACGTTCAGATCGGGCGGGGTCGACACGCAGCCTGTCAGAAATGCGTAGGGCAAGAGGCAGATCGTGAGCGAGCGACATCGAAATCGAGTTCGACGGAGCTTTCGCCACTCGGCGCGCAGTCGCAAGACACGTCCTTCCCGCCGCGCGTCCCTTCAGTTTGTGCACCTTCGGATCTTCGCGCGTGATTCGCCCCTAGCATACTCGATCGTCTGAGCCGGAGTACTCGAGCCCTCGGTCGAATGTTATTCATTTCCGCCTAGAGCAGCTCGTCCCAGGCCACCACGCTCACGAGCATGCCGAGCGAGTAGGCGGTAGCGGGTTCGAGTCCGGAGGCGATCAGACAGACCGAGAGGGGGAGGCCTGCGATCATGATCGCGAGGTATAAAGTCAGCGCGCTTCGGCCGACCATGCGTAGGATTGTCTTCTTCATGTGGTCGGAGCGTACGCGGCAGATGTTTCGTTTGTGTGACCGACGTATGGCTTGATCGCGACGTTGCCTTTTCCGGGGTGGGGCTCGTGCGGTGTTGCGGGCCGCGAGGCCCGGACTGACGCCCAGCCCGGCCGGCAGGCCGACTCGCTAGGCCCCGTCTTCGGACGGGAAGGGGTAGAAGCGTTCGAGGCAGCCAGCCCAGGCATGCAGGGTCGATCGCTCCTCCGACTCCTCCTGCAATTCCGGCAGCTCGGGCGACTCCAGCTCCTCGACGATGACGATGGCCGCGGGTGCCGGTCGTACTTCGTTGACCCAGATCGCCCCGTCGGACCGGCCGCTCAGGACCGACAAGAGAAGCGCCATCCAGATCGCGGGTCCGATCAAGCTCCAGAGCAGTCCGTTCGAGCGGTTCGATGCCATGTCGTTCTCCTCTGGCCCTTCGAGATCGGTGGTCCGTTCTTCTCCTGGGCTCGCAGATGAGACGCCTTTCATGCGCAAAGGGTTTAGCCGGGCGCGAAATGGCTGCAAAAAAGCCGGCTGCTAAACCTTTTCCACGGACCCATCGTCCAATCCGTCGAGCCTCGGAGCGATCAGGAGAGCAAAGCCGGGTGGCAGACGCGCGAGAAAGCGATGTCGAAGATCTCGAGCTCGTCCGACGCGCCGCAGGCGGCGACGTGGCGGCGTACGAACAGCTCTATCGCCGGCACGTGGATCGCGTCTTCGGACTCTGTCTCCGCATGACGCGGGATCGGGGAGAGGCGGAGGAGATGGTGCAGGACGTGTTCGTTCGGGTCTGGGACAAGCTTCATTCATTCCGCGGTGGCGCGGCCTTCTCGACCTGGCTGCATCGCGTGGCCGTGAACACCGTCATCGAGAATCTGCGCGCGAAATCGCGCTGGCGAGATCGGCACGACGCGGCGGCCGACCCCGACCTCGAGGCGGATAGCGTCTTTGCCGAGCAGGCCGGCGCGGACATCGATCTCGAGCGCGCGATCATGCAGCTGCCGGTCCAGGCGCGCATGGTCTTCGTCCTGCATGACGTAGAGGGAAACAAACATCGCGAGATCGCCGACATGACCGGTCTCGCCGTCGGCACCAGCAAGGCCCATCTACATAGGGCCCGACAGTTGTTGCAGGGAATGCTCGGAAGTGAAGCCAGGGAGGTCGTGCGATGAGTTGGATGGATCGATGGCGTGACTGGCGTAGCCGCGGCAGGGAGAGCGATCGCGACGCGACGGCCGAGGCCTCGGCCGAGTCCTCGAATCCGGAGCTGGCGAACCTGCTCGCACGAGCAAGGGACCTGCCGGATGGCCTGGCGCCGGGTCGCGATCTCTGGAGCGGTATCGAGAATCAGATCTCGGGAGCGACGTCGAAACCCGCGCCGTCCCCGTGGTCGCTGTCGAGCCTCTTTCCGCGCCCGCTCGCGGCCGCTGCCGTCGGGCTCCTTCTGGTGGCTTCGACGGCCATCACCGTTTCGTTTCTGTCGGGACCCTCGGCCAGCCCGTCCGCGGACAGCGCGACCGAACTCGCGAATGTCGATTCGAGCGCGACGGAAATCGCCAGACTCGCGGCGAAGCTTCGCGAGCGCGACGGCGTTGCGGACGTCCATCGCAGCATCCTCGCCCTCCTCGACGAACATCGGGCGGAGCTTCCGCCAGAGACCGTCGCCGTCCTCGACGAAAATCTGCGCAGCATCGACCGGGCGATCGCGGAGATCCATCTCGCCCTCGAGTCGAATCCCGATCATCACGCGCTCAGCTTCCTGCTGGCCGAGGCCTATCGCAGCGAAGCCGAACTGCTCGAACGTCTCGAGTGGTGGCTCCAGTCTTCCTCGGAGGCGACCTCATGAACTCTCTGCGTAGCCCGCTCTCGTTCCCGATTCTCCTCGGCCTGTCGCTCGCGTGCTTTTCGTTTGCGGGTGCGGCGTTCGCCGACGATGACCAGGACGATGGCGACGGGCGTGTCTGGGAAGTGAAGCCCGACGTGCTCGTCCAGATCGAGCTGGTGTCGGGCGATATCGAGATCAAGGCCTGGGATCGAAGTGAGGTGCGCCTGAAGATCGATGGCGACGACTTGGACGCGCTCGATATCGACGGGGGGAGCGGGCGCGTCTCGATCCGCACGACGGGCAACCGCCGCGGGGCGCTCGAATGGCTCGCCAACGGCGTCAACGTCGATGTCGAGCTCTCCGTTCCCGTAGGCAGCCGGATCGAAGCGACGACGACGAACGGCCAGATCAAGACCGAGGGCGTGAAGGGTACGCTCGACCTCAATTCGGCCAATGGCAGCATCGACGTCCGCGGCGGCGCGAGCGAGGCGCGGCTCGAAACGATCAACGCCAGCATCGACTTCGAGGGACGTGAGAGTCGCGTCGATGCGCGCACCATAAATGGAAGCATCGATCTCGAGGGTGTCGCCGGTGAACTCTTCGCCTCGACGATCAGCGGGTCGATCCGCGTCGAAGCCGGACTCCTCGAGCGCATCGAGATGAAGACGCTCTCGGGCACGATCGAACTCGAAGGCCAGCTCGCACCGCGCGCACGCGCGACGATCAAGAGCTTCAGTGGCGGGGTGCGACTCGAACTGCCGAGCGATACCTCCGCACGCTTCGACATCCAGAGCTTCAGCGGCGGCATCCGCAACGAACTCGAGACGACGGAGTCGCGAAGTGGTGGGTCGGGGGGTCGCAATCTCGAATTCAGTACCGCGGATGGCGATGCGCGCGTCTCGATCGAGAGTTTCAGCGGCGGCGTCGAGATCAGGAAAGCGGACTAACCGTCGGCTCACGGCCAGAATGCGGCCGCGAGGGTGTCGCGCGGGGCGCGGGGGGCGCGAACGGCATCGCCCGCGTCGAAGAGGCGGCGCGTCGAAACTCGACAGGGCGCCGACATGTGTCGTACTACTGGGTGGCTCGGGCCTCGTTCGGCCGATGCATCTACAGCTGCGATTCGAACTGTCCGATGTCGAGTTCAACGTCAGGGGTTGGCTATTTCGGATGAAACCCGCTAAACCCCTGCCATCCGGGCAACCGCCCCGCCGCGTCATCAAACGGACGCGGCGAAAAGATGCGGCGAACAACAGGATCTCTCGGCCCCCCGATCGAGATCGCGCCGCGTAAACACCTCTTTCCCTTATCTGTTGTTTGGGTCAGAAAAACGGCCGTACTGCGTCCAAAGGACGCCGTCGTGCGGCGGAGAACTGATTTGTCCATTGAAGAACCGCGCAAGAGCGCGGAGAGCGGATTCGACCGCTTCGAACTCGATTCAACCCTGGAGCGCGGCCTCGACGCCGCGGGCTTCAGCCGGCCTCGACCGATCCAGGAGGAGACCATTCCGGCCTGCCTCGAGGGTCGAGACGTCATGGGCCTGGCCCAGACGGGAACCGGGAAGACGGCGGCGTTCGCGCTGCCGATCCTCCAGCGCCTGATCGAGGAGCCCGGAGACGGTCCCCTCGCACTCATCCTGGCACCGACTCGAGAACTTGCCATCCAGATCGACGCGGAGATTCGCACGCTCGCGAAATTCACGAAGGTCGAAACCCTGACGATCTTCGGCGGTGTGCCCGCCGGATCGCAGATCCGTGCGCTGAAGCGCCGACCGCAGATCGTGGTCGGCTGTCCGGGTCGGGTCCTCGACCTGCTGCAGCAGCGAAAGCTCGATCTGCGCGACATCGAGACACTCGTCCTCGACGAAGCGGATCACATGTTCGACATGGGCTTCCTGCCCGACATCAAGAAGATCCTCGCGGCGCTGCCGAAGGATCGACAGAACCTGCTCTTCTCGGCGACGATGCCGAAGGCGATTCGCGAGCTGGCGCATCGTATCCTACACGAGCCCCACGTCGTCGAATTGGCGATCGAGGCGCCGGCGGAGCGGATCGAACATGCGCTCTATCCGATCGCTGAGGGCCGAAAACGGGACTTGCTCGATCGGCTGCTCGCCGAGGAGGATTGCCAGACCGCGATCGTCTTCACACGGACGAAGCACCGAGCCAAGCGTCTCGCCCTGCAGCTCTCGAAGCAGCGCTTCCGGGCCATCGCTCTACAGGGCAACATGTCCCAGGCCCAGCGCGATCGCGCCATGGGCGGCTTCCGCGAGGGTCAGTACGACATCCTCGTCGCCACGGACATCGCTGCCCGCGGCCTCGACGTCGCGGGCGTGGACTACGTGATCAATTTCGACCCGCCGAGCACGCCCGAGACCTACACGCATCGAATCGGCCGCACCGGTCGTTCCGAGGAGTCGGGCAAGGCCTGCACCCTCGTCACCCGCGAAGACTCGGGGTGGGTGCGCGATACGGAGCGGGTGCTCGGAAGTGCGATCCCCCGTCGACAGTTCCCGGGCTTCGAGATCGAAGCTCTGAACGGCGGTGGTTCGGGCGCTTCGCGAGGAGCGAAGCGGGGTTCGTCCCGTGGCTCGTCCAACGGGTCCGCACCGCGCAAGACGAGCGGGCGGCCGAATCGAAGGGGCTCATCGAGCCGCCGACGTGGCGGGTCCCAGCAGGCTTCGCCCCGAGGGTAGGCCCGAGAGGCGCTCGAGAGCAGATTCTGACGCCGGCGATTTCGCCGGCGTCGCTTCGCTCGCCCGTTCCGCTGCGGCGGGAAAAAAGACACATCGGCCGACGAGATTCTTGCCACATCCGGGGGCACGCCACCACCACACCTGCAACAGGAGGTGCGGTTGGTGTCCAGAATGTTCAAGCTCATGCTCGTGGGGCTGCTCTCGGCCTTTGGGGCGCTCTCGCTCGCGACGTCGGCGACGGCGAACGGGGGAGGGGACTTCATCACGAAGTGCCACCTCGATTGCGACAGCCTTCTCGCTCCGATCGAGAACCCGCTCAACGGGATCGATTTCGAATTCGAAATCGGCCTGAAAGCGACGTCCGACAACCTCGCGATCAGCGTTTTCACGCCCGGTAGCGTCTATATCGTCGGCGACGTCCAGTCCAAGGGTCAGCTCAAACTCAGCGGCTCCGACTACTATATCGATGCCAATACGCTGTCCGACAGCGCGCGACTCTATGGCTCGGACTTCGACCCGATCGAGGTGTTCACGCCGAGCGTTCTCACGTCCGCCGATCTCGACCTGGGAAGCGGCTTCATGAGTCCCGACAAGACGATCACGACCTTCGGCGTCGATCTCGGCGTCGTCGAGGAAGTGCTCGGAAACGAGGGCAAGAAGCCGAAGGCTCCGAACATCACGTACGCGAAGATTTTCGCGGACGGCGATGTCTACCTCGATGTCTCGATGGTGAAGCTCGCGAAACTCTTCGTGAGCGCCGGAGGGTCGATCGTGCTCAGCCAGGATCCCGGCATGATGATTCCCGAGCCCTCGACGGCACTCCTGATGGGTCTCGGCCTGTCCGGCCTGGCCGCTGCGCCTCACTTGCGACGCAGGGACTGATTGGATGCCGGTTCCTGCCGGCGTCTCGAAGGCAGTGACACTCAAGCGTCGATCGGCGTCGACCGATTCAAATAGAGAAGCTCGTTTCTCTAGGAGAATCCGTGAATCGACGTTCCCATCCGCGTTTCAAGACCCGCTTTGACGTGCTGTGTTCAGCCGGTGAACGCGAGGGATCGGGCACGCTCGTCGATATCTCGCGATCGGGCGCCTGCCTCGGAGGCTCGAGCCATGTGCCCGAGATGGGGACCAAGGTTCGCCTCTACGTCTTCATCCAGCCCGTCTGCCCCTTCGAGCTGGCGGGCGAGGTCGTGCGCATCGAGGAGACGAGCTTCGCGATTCGCTACGACAATCTCGATCCCGAAGTCGGACGGCTGGTCGATGACGTGGCCGCGCTCGTCGCGAGGCCGTGACACGAGGGCCTGACACGAGGCCCTGACCGCTTCAAAGGCTTGGCCTTCTGGCGGCGGCGGCGCCGCACTTCCTGACGACACAGTTTCGCGATCGCGATTCGAACCGTTGTGATATTCGACCCGAAGCTCGGGCCCTCGAGCGTTTTCAGGCTCCGTCGACCGATGCTTGCCCGCTTCTCGCGCGGGCATGACTTGCCATCAGATTGCACGTCGATGCAGATCGATCATCGCCTTTCACGAAAATTTTCGTAGCGGTGAGGGTGATCACCAGAGATGAATCGGGACGGCCCGAAGAGTCTGATCATGTCGATCACGATCTCTTATTCGTCCTGGAACCATCGCTTTCCGACCCCGAGAGCGCTCTGCCTCGTCGTGGCTGCCGCGCTCGCCCTGCTGACGTCGGCCACCGCGAATGCAGCGCTCCGCGAATACCGCGTGCACTTCGAGCCGAGCACGTCGTCTTCGGCGACGGGATACACGATGCACGTCGGCCCCACGTCGGGGAGTTATTCGGTCGACTTCGATCTGGGCTCGCCGCCGGCACAGGGTGGCACCGTGATCTACGCCGTCGATCTCGAAGATTCGATGGACCTCTTCGTCGCGCTGCGCGCCTACGATTCGATGGGCGCAGAGTCGGTGCTCTCGAACGAGGTGCGCGTTGCTGCTGTGGTGATGCCGGAGCCCGAACCCGAGCCCGAACCCGAGCCCGAACCCACACCGGAGCCGACGCCCGAACCCGAGCCGACTCCGGAACCCACGCCCGAGCCGACGCCGGAGCCCACGCCGGAACCGGACCCCGCTCCGCTCCCGACGCCCGTGCCGGATCCGGAGCCCATGCCGGACGATACGCCCTCACTGATCGACGAGAGCTTCGGGCTCGGCCTGTCGACGACGCGAGGCGGTCTGATCAACACGGTGCTCGCTACGGGTGATCTCGAAGTCCTCACGATGGACTCGCTTGCCGCCTCCGACGATCTGCGTCCGGTCCGCTGTGACCTCGACGGCGATGGGGATCGCGATTTCGTGATCGGCTACGGCCTCGGCAGCGGCGGGCAGGTATCGACGATCATCGTCGAGAACGGCGCGGTCGCCTCGATCTCCTCGATCATCGCTGGAACCGAGGACTATCGCAGGGCGGCCGGGCGAACCAATCCGGGCTGTGGCGATCTCGACGGTGATGGTCGAGCCGAGGTCGTGATCGGATTCGGATATCGAATGCGCGGCGTCATCCAGGTGTTCGACGACGTGACGACGGGATTCCGACCGCTCGTCTCGGCGGCAACCGACGCCGAGGGCTTCATGCAGGTACCGGTGCCCGACAATTTCTGGGGTTCGGCCTATCCGGCGCTCGGCGACATCGACGGTGATGGAGTGGACGAACTGGTCGTCGGTCTGGGACGGACGGCCGGCGGCGGACGCCTCATCATCCTCGACGATCTAGGCATGGATCTCGCGGTGCACGCTGCGAACACCACGGGCGAGCCCTGGTTGCGCATCGACCCCAACCCTGCGCGGAAGATGCATCGAACGCGAACGATGCCCGCGGTCGGCGACATCGACGGCGACGGTCGTGACGAGATCGCTGTCAGCTTCGGAAAGAAGAGCCGCGCGGTCGTCGCGATGATCAACGACACCGTCGAAGGGCTGGCCCTTCGACCCGAGGACGCGTTCCTGCTCGCGACCGGGCGCACCCGCTATCAGAGCAAGGATGGTGCGACGCGATCCGCCTTCGGTGACGCCGATGGTGACGGGCGGGACGAGCTGATCGTCGGGTTCCGTCGCGGCGGTGCACATGAAGTCCAGGTCTTCGACGACCTCTCCGTCGGCATGCGACCGATGTCGGCCGACGACGGATTCGTGGCGGCGGATGACGCAAGCATCGAGATCATACCGACGCCGATGAACTGAGCCGCAATGGAATGGGGGCTGCAGGGCGGGCGTCTTCACGTTGAAGGCGCCCGCCACTTTTTTGCGGCCCGGATGCTGGCCCCGCGTAGCGACCCCGACTAGTTCAGCGCGGGCTTTCGCAGTGCGAGCGCGTCGCGGCGCCTTCGAATGTGCAGCGCCTCGTCAGCGTCGGTCGCCAGTTCGATGAATCGCGAGTAGTCGTCGATCGCGGGGCGTACGCAGTCGAGCTGTTCGAGCAGGTAACCGCGATCCCTGTACTCGGGCGCGGAATCGGGCTGCAGGACGAGAATCCGGTCGAAGCAGCCGAGCGCCGATAGACCATCGCCATCGCGCAGGTACAGGATCTTCAGGTTGTTCAGCATGCGCGCGTAGATGTCGACTGCACGCGCCGGCTGCAGCCAGGCTCGGGCGTCCACCTCGAGCGGCTCGCCGTCTTCGTCGACGGCGGCCCGGAGTCGCTCGGCGCACTCCTCGCGCCGGAGCGTACGCGCGAAGAACGGGTCGACGATGATCTCGCCCTCGAGCGAGTCGGAGACGCCGACGATCTTGGCGAGAAAATGGCCGGGGAAGCCGACCCCGTAGGCCTCGAGACCGAGGCGGCGCGCGAGTTCGACGTAGAGCACGGAGAGCGTGATGGGCAGGCCACGTCGACTCGTGAGGACCTCGGCGAGATCGCTGTTGCGCGGATCGTCGTAGCGTTCTTGATTGCCACGGAATCGTTCGAGCTCGAAGAACGCGTGATTCAGCGCGGCGACCCCGCCGCTCGGCGAGTCCGCCGCGTCGAAGAGGGGGCGCATTCGGTCGACGAGCTCCCCGATCGAGGTGAGGCCGGTCTCGATGTCGAGATCCGCACGCGCTTCGGCTGCGAGCACGAACGCGCCCTCCGCGAGTCCGATCTGACTCTCGGGGATCGCGGCGAGCGACCTGAAGCGGTCCGAGATCTCTCCCTGCATGTCCTGCGAGACTCCTACGACGACACCCGCGCCGCCCCACCCTGGCGGGCCGGGCCACACACCCAGATCCACTCGGCGATCCATCCCTGCGAGGTGAGCGACTCGAGCTTCGGGGGCAAGCCTAGTCGATCTCTCGAGCGCTAGATGTGTCGAAACGGGGGCCGCCCGGTGCAGCAAATAAACTTCGGATTCGAGAGAAGTGTCGTGATCCAACGACACATTCAGAGTGGAAAGCGTCGCGCGATCCCCCCTGCGCCGTTCTGCGCGGCGGCCGGGTCGGGCTGAAACGCCTCGAGAGCGCTCGCGGGGCGCTTCTTTCCGGACTTCGATCGTACGAGGCATCGAACGACGCCGACGCTCACTTCGGCACGCGGGTTGCTTTGTCATTCCTGGTAGCGAAGATCGATCCCGATCCGCGAGACGAGGAGAAACGATCATCATGCACGAAGAAATCGACCTGCGAGACGAGTTCGGCGAGGTCCGGGTCCGCCGACTACCGAGTCCCGGCATCGCGGCAGTCCTGGCCGTCATCTTGCCGGGCCTGGGACATGTCTATGCCGGCCGGCTCGTGGCGGGCGCGGTCTGGTTCCTCGCGACGACGTTTGCCTACTGGGCGATTCTGGTTCCGGGCTTCCTGCTTCACGCGATCAACATCTGGGCCGCTTATCGGGTGGCGGAGGAGGTGGGAGATCGGCGCCGCTCCTGAGTCGCTGGGGCGCATGCGCCAGCCCATGCCCCATGCCTATCGTGCGAGAGAAAGGCTCGTTAAGTCGCGGGTTTAGCTTGCTTTGCGGGGTTGTCTGCCTCGCCGAGCATCGGTATACAACCCCGTTCGGTCCACTCTCGAGAGGGACGCGACCCCAGGACGTGATCGACTCATCCTCGGGGACGCACGAAGCCAGGCAAAAGGCCGGGCAACACGCGGGGCATCACGATGATTCACGAGATTGATGACGTTCGGATCCAGTCGATCCGACCCCTCCTGGCGCCGGGCGTTCTGATCGAGGACCTGCCTCTCAGCGAAGCACAGAACGAGACCGTCGCCGGCGGCCGCAAGGAGATCGAGCGCATCCTGGCGAGCGAAGACGATCGCCTCGTCGTCGTGGTCGGTCCGTGCTCGATCCACGATCCTGAAGCCGGTCTCGAGTACGCCCGTCTCCTCGCCGAAGTCCGCGAGCGCTACCGAGACGATCTCTGCGTGGTCATGCGGGTCTATTTCGAGAAGCCGCGCACGACCGTCGGCTGGAAGGGTTTGATCAACGATCCCCATCTCGACGGCAGCTTCGCGATTCGCGAAGGGTTGTATCGCGCCCGCAGCTTTCTCCTCGGCGTCACCGAGCTGAAGCTACCGACCGGCACCGAATTCCTCGACCCGATCACGCCGCAGTTCTACGCGGACCTCGTTTCCTGGGGCGCCATCGGTGCGCGCACGACCGAGAGCCAGGTGCACCGGGAGCTTGCCTCTGGTCTGTCGATGCCCGTCGGGTTCAAGAACGGCACGTCCGGAACCGTCCAGATGGCGATCGACGGGATCGGCGCTGCGGCCTGTGCGCATCACTTTCTGTCGGTCACGAAGCACGGTGTCGGCGGCATCGTCGCGACCAAGGGCAATCCCTTCTGCCACGTGATCCTGCGTGGCGGGACGCGCGGCACGAACTTCGATGCGGACTCGATCCGCGAGGTCGAGCGTCGGCTCGAGGTGGCCAACCTGCCCCCCCGCATCATGGTCGACTGCAGTCATGCGAACAGCGGCAAGGATCACGAGAAACAGCCGGTCGTCGCCGAGGCCCTGGCGGGTCAAGTCGCCGATGGAAACGCATCGATCTTCGGACTGATGATGGAGAGCTTCATGCTCGACGGAAATCAGCCGCATTCGCAGGCGCAGGGCCAGGACGGGCTGGTTTACGGCCAGAGCATCACCGACAAGTGCATGAGCTGGGAGCGCACGGAACCCCTCTTCGAGATGCTTGCGGAAGCGGTCAGGAAGCGTCGCGGGCGTTAGTTCGGAAGCGCCGGCCCGCGCGTCGACCTGTGCATCGAGCCGGTCGATCGCCCGACAGCGCGAACCAGAACAGCATCGACGATGACCGATGACGACGAACACCAGCGAAGAACAGCGGCGAAGAACGAGATCGAGAGAACGCGACCCAGCGAGGTCGACGTGGGAGAGCGAAACATGGGCGAAGCCAAGAGTCTCGAGTTCTGCACAGCGGAGAAGGATGGACGCATCCTGACCGTCACGATCAACCGGCCCGAGCGCATGAATGCGCTGCATTGGATGGCCAATGCCGAGCTCGCGACCGTCTTCGACGAATTCGCCGCGGATCCCGAACTCTGGGTCGCGATCATCACCGGCGCCGGGGATCGCGCATTCTCGGCCGGCAACGACCTCAAGTACCAGGCACAGGAAGCGGGGGGCGAATTGCAGGCCGGTCCCGAGACCGGGTTCGCCGGGCTGACCGCACGCTACGACCTCTCGAAGCCCGTCATCGCCGCCGTGAATGGTGTCGCGATGGGGGGTGGATTCGAGATCGCACTCGCCTGTGACCTGATCATCGCATCCGACAAGGCTGTCTTCGCTCTGCCCGAGCCGCGCGTCGGCCTCGCCGCGCTCGCGGGTGGGATCCATCGACTGCCGCGCATGATCGGCATGAAGCGCGCGATGGGCATGATGCTGACCGGTCGGCGGGTGAGTGCGGAAGAGGGCGAACGCTTTGGATTCGTGAACGAGGTGACCGCACCAGCCGACCTGATGGCGGCTGCGCGGCGCTGGGCCGATCAGATCGTCGAATGCGCACCGCTCTCGGTTCGCGCGACGAAGCAGGCCGCCTACGACGGGCTGCGACATGGAATGATCGAGGGCGCGATGGCCGAGCGATATCCGGCCATCGGCGAGCTCTTCAAGAGCGAAGACTTCGTCGAAGGACCGCTCGCCTTCGCCGAGAAGCGGCCGCCCAACTGGAAGGGCCGCTGATTTCACGATACGCAGAATCAGCCCCAACTCACTGAAATAGGTTCGAAATTCCGTTCCGAAACGCGCTGGATCCCGGTGCGATCGGGTGGCTCCGCAAAATTTCTTCAAGCTTGATCTTTTAATGACCGAACCAGTCGGTTATAAAACAATCGACACAGCGGCCCGACAGATCGGCGGCCGCATCCAAAGTCGAAGGAGATCGCCATGAAGAAGATGAAACTCTCTCCCATCCTCGCCTGGCTCGGATTGGTTCTCGCAACGGCCGGTTGTTCCGGCCTTTCCAAGGTCGACGTCGGTCGCGTTCTGACCTCGGGCCGAGACGGCTGGCAATACCCGGAGCGGGTCATCGCGTCACTCGAGATCCGGCCCGGCGACCACGTAGCCGAGATCGGCGCCGGCAGCGGCTATTGGCTGCCATGGCTATCGGAGGCCGTCGGCAGCGAAGGGCGCGTCTATGCCGTCGAGGTCGAAGCGAATCTGATCGCCGACCTGCAGAGTCTCGTCGCCGAAGAGCAACTCGGGAACGTCGAGGTCGTGCTCGGCGGATACGACGATCCGCGACTGCCCGAGGGCGAAATCGATCTCGCGATCACGGTCCTCACCTATCACCACATAGAGGGTCGCCCAGCGTATTTTCATCGGCTGCAGCGCAGCCTCAGCGCTGACGGTCGCGTCGCTCATCTCGATGATCGGCCGGACGTCGAACCGCCGATCTCATGGTTCCAGAGTGACGGGCATTGGAGCGAACCCTCTGCCATCGTCGAAGAGATGGCCAACGCCGGTTACGAAAAGACGAGCGCGTTCGACTATCTGCCCTCGCAGAGCTTCCAGATCTTCGTGATCGATGCGGGAGCGATGGCACAGCCGGCGCAGCCGACGACGACGACCCACGAGGACTCGCGTGATGTCGTGCGATCGGCGTCGCTCGACGAGGCGAGCGGCGGATCCTGATGGCGAGGCGTATCCCCGAAGACCGCTTCGAGCAGCTCGTCCGCGCGGCGACCGAGGTCTTCATCGCGCGCGGATATCGTCTGACGCAGATGTCGGACGTGGCCGAAGCGGTCGGGGTCGCCAAGGGCACGCTCTATGGATACGTCGACAGTAAGGACGCACTGCTCACCCTCTGCCTGACGACAGCGGACGCTCCGGGCCCGATCGCTCTACCCGAGAATCTGCCGCTTCCGACCCTCGAGGCCGGGCAGCTCGGGCAACAGGTGAAGGCAGCGCTCAGTCAGGAGACGGGGTTGCCCCTGCTCTCGGCGGCCGTCGCTCGCGACCACGCCGAAGAGCCGCTCGAAGAACTGCGCGACATCATCGGCGAACTCTTCGATCTCATGTATTCGAATCGGCACGGGATCAAACTCCTCGATCGATGCATGGACCATCCGGAGCTCGTCGATCTGTGGCAGACGCACGGGCGGGAGGGGCCGCGGCTCGCACTCGCCCGCTATCTCGAGAAACGCATCGCCGGGGGGCAGCTTCGCGAAGTCGCGAACCTGCGACTCGCCGCGCGCATCGTGATCGAGACCGTCGCGACCTGGGCGGTGCACATCCATTGGGACCGCGCGCCCGAAGCTTTCGATCACGATGAGGCCCGGGCGACGACGATCGACTTCCTGGTTCGCGGGCTGAGACGCTAGAACTCGACGGCGAGCATGACTTCGCGCAATACGGCGAGTCCTTGATCGAGCTCCTCCGCCGAGATGACGAGCGGAGGCGCGAGTCGAAGCACGTTGTCGCCAGCCGGGATCGTGAGCACCCCGCGTTCGCGACAGCCTTCGATCACCGCAGCCGGCGGACCGGCGAGCGCCAGCCCACGCAACAGACCACGCCCGCGCGTTTCCCGGATCTTGTCCTGGCCGACGTCGGCCGCGATCGAGTCGAGACCCTGTCCGAGTCGCTCGCCCATCGCCTTTGCATGATCGAGGACGCCCCCGTCCACGAGTTCGTCGAGCACGGCACAAGCGACCGAGCACGCGAGCGGATTCCCGCCAAACGTCGACGCGTGCGTGCCGGGCACGAGGGCCGATGCGAGTTCGCGCGTGGTGCACATGGCGCCGATCGGAATGCCACCGCCGAGCGCCTTGGCGAGGGTCATGACGTCGGGGACGACGCCTTCCTGTTCGTGCGCGAAGAGCGTCCCCGTGCGCCCCATGCCGACCTGGATCTCGTCGAAGATCAGCAAGCAGCCGTTCTCGTCGGCGAGTCGTCGCAGTCCGGCGAGGAAGCCGCTGTCGGGCGTGCGCAGTCCGCCTTCGCCCTGCATCGGCTCGACGATGATCGCGGCGGTCTTCTCCGACAGAAGGGGTCGCACCGAATCGAGGTCGTTCCAGCGCGCGAAGTGGATGCCCGGTACGAGCGGTTCGAAGCCCTTCCAGTAGGCGGGCGTGCCCGTCGCCGAGACGGTGAAGAGGGTTCGGCCGTGGAAGGCGCCGTCGAAGGCGATGATCTCGAAGCGGTCCTCGCCGCGGTCGCGATGATGCTTGCGCGCGAGTTTCAGGGCGGCTTCGTTGGCCTCCGCGCCCGAATTGCAGAAATAGACCGACTCGGCGAAGGAATGCGTGGTCAGCCGTTCCGCCAGACGGATCTGCGGTTCCGTCGTGTACAGGTTGGAGACGTGCCAGAGCTTTGCGGCCTGGTCCTCGAGCGCGGCCCGCAATCGCGGGTTCGCGTGGCCGAGCGCAGCGGTCGCGATCCCGCCCATCATGTCCAGGTAGCGGTTCTCTTCGGCATCGTAGAGCCAGCACCCCTCGCCCCGAACGAGCGTGATCGGTTGCGGCGCGTAGTTGCCGACGAGGACCTGCGATCCGCGGTCTGCGATATCCGAGTTGGTAGTCATGGCGAGCGGCCTTCGAACGGTGGAGAATGAGGCCCCTACTATACGCGCTCGCGACGGCGGGGTCGCACGTCGACCCGGCCGACTCGGAGGAACATCGGATGGTCGAAGAAATCGGTCGAGGCATCTGGGCGGTAAAGTCGCCCCTCAGTCTGGCGGGCGCACAGTTCGGAACACGCATGACCGTCGTGCGAATCGGGGGCGACGGACTCGCGCTGATCGCCCCCTGTCCAATCGACGATGCGCTCGCGGCAGAACTGGCTGGACTCGGCACCGTCCGCGCGTTGATCGCCCCCAATGCGTTTCATCATTTCTACTTCGCGGACGCGGCCAGGCGCTATCCCGAGGCCGCGCGGTTCCTCGCGGAGGGTGTTGCGGAGAAGCTCGCCAAGGACGGCATCGATGCGCAGACCTTGTCGACGGAACCGGATGATCTTTGGAAGGCGGACCTCGAGCAGTGTCGGGTCGAGGGAGCGCCCAAGGTCAACGAGGTCGTCTTCTATCACGGCGATTCGCGTACGCTGGTCGTGACGGACCTCTGCTTCAACTTCGATCCCGCGCCGAGCGGCTGGACCGGGTTCTTCCTCCGGCTGGCGGGCGCGCATGGACGCCTCGCCGTTTCGCGTCTGATGCGAAGTCTGCTCAAGGATCGAGACAAGGTTCGCGCGAGCGTCGCGAAGATTCTCGAATGGGATTTCGAGAACATCGTCGTCACGCATGGCGAGATCGCGCGGGGAGATGGGCGTCGACGTCTGCGCGAGGCGACGGCCGACCTCTAGCGCCGATGCCTGGCGCGGGTGCCTGGTGCCGACGCCTAACGTCGATGTCTGACGCTGATGCCTAGTGCCGATGCCACGGACGATCTCCGTGGGCGACGTCGCTTCGAATCGGCTTCGCTCCGTCTTGGTTCGGATGAAACCCGGGCCTAGAGGCCACGCGTGGCGCCGCTCGCGGGGCCGAGTCGTTCGCGCACCCAGTAGGGGCGCACGCTCTTCTGGCGTCCCTTGAGGCGCACCTCTTCGAGAGGCTCGCAATCGAATGACTGCTGTGCGGCGCCGAACGTCGCCTCGCCGATGATCACCTGGCCGGGTGACGCGACTTCGGATTCGAGTCGGCTCGCGATGTTCACGACGTCGCCGATCACGGTGTAGTCCTTGCGCTGGGGCGAGCCGATGTCGCCGACGACGACGGTTCCGGAGTTCACGCCGATTCGCATCTGGATCGGGCGCACGCCCTCGCGCGCCGTGTTCAGCGCGGCGAGCGCTTCCTGCATGCGGAGCGCGGCCTCGATCGCGCGCTCGGCATGATCGGGCATCGCGAGCGGGGCGCCGAAGAAGGCCATCATGCCGTCGCCGCGAAATTTGTCGAGCGTGCCCTCGAGTTCGAAGACGGCGCTGGTCAAGCGTTCGAAGACCTCGTTCAGGATCAGGATCACTTCGCTGGGCGGCAGCCTTTCGGCCATGGTCGTGAAGCCGGTCAGGTCGGCGAAGAGCACCGAGACCTCGCCTTCGTCGGCGACCATGCCGTCCATGCCCGCGGCCGGCGCTTCGAGGATGCGTTCGACGACGGCGGGAGAGCTGTACCGGGCGAGTCGGACGCGACGTTCCTGCTCGCGCCGGATGTCGTCGCGCAGCGCGGCCTGTTCGACGGCGATGGCGGCCAGCAGGGCGAGGATCGAGAGTGCCTGGAGCTGCGCCATTTCGAACGGGTGTGTCGTCGACTGCCGGTCGACGTAGACATAACCGCTCACCTTGCCTTCGCGCAGCAGCGGCGCGCACATCGCCGAATGGATGTTCATCATGATCACGCTCTCGGCGCCGCCGAAGCGTTCGTCGAGCGCGGTGTCCTTGATGAGTACGGCCTTCTTCTCTTCGATCGCGACGCCCGTGATGTTCGAACTGATCGCCATCGGGACGTCGGGTACGCCCTCGCGGTTCCGCATGGCCATGGGTTCGATCGACTTCGACTCCGGGTCGTAGAGGCAGATGACCCCGCGCTCGACCGGGAGGTTGTCGAAGACGAGTGCAAGAATGCGCTCGAGTGTCTCGGGCAGGGTCGTCGAGGAGAGCAGGCTCTCCGCCGATTCGCTGACCAGGCGTAGCAGCTCGCCTGTGCTCTCCGGCGCTCGCGAAATTTCTTCGCCGAGCGACGAGAGGTTCTCCTTGTTGGCGAAGATCGGCGGTTGACTCGTCAGGTCGCCGGCCGCCTGCAGCAGGTCGTCGAGTCCGTTCAGGTCGAGGACCTCGGTATGGCCACGCGGTGCGTGACTCTCGTCGAAGATCACGCGGGCACGCGAGGCTGCGGACTCGGGTCCGATCTCGACGTACATGCGGATCGTTCCGAGATCGAGGCGGTCACCGTTTCGCAGGACCTGGTCCGTCACGTGGAAGGTGTTCACGCGGGAGCCGTTCTTGCTGCCGAGATCGCGCAGCACCCAACCATCGTCTTCGCGCGAGACGCGCGCGTGCTGTCGGGAGATGCTCTCGTGCTGGAGCAGCAGATCGCAGTCGGGCGCGCGCCCGATCACGATCGGTCGATCGCCGACGGTCACGACCTGATCTCGCTCCTCGTACTGGAAGCGGAGCCGGCAGACAATGCGATCATCGCGCTTCAATCGCGACCCCCTCGACGAGTCGGGTGATGCGGGCGGTGGAGTCTTCGACGGCCTCGCGGCCGCATCGTCTCCCATCCCCACTCAATGCCTATCGGCGCCTCTGGTCCCGCGCTCAAGGGATGGCCGAAGAGACGCGTGCCCTGCGTGTTGCCGTTAGGATGAAGGGCGCATGATAGACGAATCCTCTTCGGGATCGGACGCGCTGCGCGAAGCGCTGGCGACCTGCGGCGTGGAAGGCTGCCCCACGGCGGGTGGGCGACGGGAGCTTCTCGAGGCTCTCAGTCACGCCTTTCGGGATAATCCGATGAACATCGCGATCCATGGGCCGAACCCGGCCCGGCGGGTTCGCGCGAACCGGGCTGGTCTGCGCGCACTCGTCCTGGATACGGCGGACCGGACGATCAGGCGGGTGATCCGACATGAGGGTCGCGTCGTCGCGGGGTTCATTGTGGTCCCACCGGGCGAATTCCCGCTTCCGATGCAGGGGCTGCGGCGCCAGATCGGCTGCCTGATCGGGCAAGGTGCGCGCGCTATGGATCGGTGGGGCCACGTGATGGGAGAGGTGGGCCTTTATCACCCCGATGGGCGACATTGGTATCTCGCCGTTCTCGGCGTCGTGCCGTGGCTACAAGGCTACGGCCTTGGACATCGCCTGATCGATGAGCTCATTCGGATTCGGGAGACCGATCCGGCTCCGATCTACCTGGAATCCGATCGGGAGGCCAGCGTTCGATTCTACCTGTCTCGCGGATTCGAGATTCGGCAGGAACTTTCGATCCTGGGTGTTCGATGCGCGTGTCTCGGTCGTGGTTTCGCTGGCGCGTCGCAGGATCTATGCGATTCTGTTCGCGAACCCGATCCGTCGGGTTCGATCCCCCAAGACAGGCCGAGCCCCGGAGCTCGCATAGATGGGTCTGCGCCATGAGCACGCCGCTTCCGCCGCATTCCGACGCCCGTGCGTCCTCGATTCCGACGACTGATTCGACGCCCGAAACGGCCAAACGGGGCGAGGATAAACGTCGCGCACCGCTCCGACCGAACGACGGTCGGTTGGCTCGGGGACGGCGAAGTCGGGCGCGAATTCGTGAGGCCGCGAGATCACTCTTCCTCGAGCGCGGTTTCGACGGGGCGACCCTTCGGGCGATCGCCGAACGCGCCGGCATGGGCGCGAGTTCGATCTACCGGCATGTCCAGAGCAAAGAGGAACTCCTGATCGAGGAACTCTCCGACATGCAGGAAGAAGCGTGGACGCGCTTCCGCGAGGCAGACGACCGGAACCGACCGACCGCGGATCGCCTTCGCGACTTCCTCGACGTGCAGCACGATCTCCTGGTCGAGAACCGCGACCTCACGACGATCGCTCTGCGCGCGACGACCAAGACGGAGGCGCGCGTCGCGAAGCGAGTGCTCCAGCTCTATGACCGAACGATCGGGCTCCTGATGGAGATCCTCCAGCGCGGGCGCATGAAGAAGGACCTTGCGAAGGACGTCGACGTTCTCGAGGCATCGCGCGTGCTCTTCCATGTCACGAATGGTGCGCGAATTCCCTGGGCGAATGGGATGGTGTCGGACGAGGCCTGCCGCGAATCGATCCATCAGGCCGTCGATCTGCTCTTTAGAGGCGTTTCAGCGAAGTCCCGCTAGATCGGCGTCTGTGGCGATCCGCAGCCGAAGGTCCTCGAGCCATCGTTCGTGTTCGGCACCCGTCCAGATGCGATGGTCTCCGCGCGCGTAGGCCTGGGCGTTTCGATGGTAGTTCCAGGCATTCTCGCGATTGGGTCGCGCCGAATCGCGTTCGGCGATCTGTTTGGCTGGCACGCCCGCGATGATCGATCCGGGCGGGAAGACGCTGTCCTCGCGGATCATCGCACCGCCCGCCACGATCGAGCCCCGACCGATCACGGCCCCGTCCATCACGACCGCGTTGATGCCGATCAGGCAATCGTCTTCGATCTTGCAGCCATGCACCGTCGTATGATGCGTGATCGAACAGAAGTCGCCGATCTCCGTCGAGTGGCCGTAGCCCACGTGGACCATCACGAAGTCCTGCAGGTTCGTGTAGCGCCCGATGCGAACGTGATTGCATTCCGCACGGATGACGACGTTGGGCCAGACCGACGATTCAGCGCCGATCTCGACCTTCCCGTAGATCTGCGCGCTCGGTGAGACGAAGGCGCACCCGTCGAGGGTCGGCGCCGCGTCGTCCTGGGTTTCACTCATCGTCATTCGTCTCCGTCTTCTGCTTCGAATCGCCGGAAATGGTCGATGCGCGCGACGGGATAGCCCGCCTCGCGCAGCAGGTCGACCAGGCCGTCCTCGCCGACGAGATGCATGGCGCCGACCGCGACGAGGATCGTCTCATCGCGGTACTCGGGCGCATCGAGGAGCGAGCCGAGCGTCGTCATCCAGCGCCGATTTCGATCGACGAGGACGACGTCGTAGAGACCATCGAGCTCCGGCACGTCCTCGACGCCGACTCGCGAGAACCGTTCGAGCTCCACTTCGTCCCCCCGCCGCCAGGCGTCGGCCAGTTCCTGAACGTCTTGATGCGCCGTTTCGAGTCGCAGCAACGCATCGCGCAACATGGCGTCCTGAATCTCGGGCGAAAATCCGTCGAGCATTCGGATCTGTTCCCCAAAGCTCTCGAGCGGCAGGAGCGGGCGTGATCCGAGATTCGCCATCAGCGCGTTCTCGACGCCTGCTGCGGCCGAGTAGCCACTGCGATGGGCGGCACCTTCGATCAGCCCCATCGCGATGAACCACGGCTTGAGACGCAGTCTTGCGTTCACCGGTAATCCCAGGCTCGTGAGCTCGGCGTCGAGTTCTTCGAGCAGTCGGGCCGTTTCGGGGCTGACGATCGTGGGCAGGGTGTCCGGGGGCTGGATCACGACCGTTTCGGCAAGCAGGCTGCTGACCACGTCTTCGGTGGCCTCGCGGAGGTCGATCTCGAAGACGAGACGGTCCGCTCGTTCGACGCCGTTCAGAACGGCGGGAGAGAATTGCCAACCCGACGTCGGGCCGACATGAATCGTTCCCAGGAGCAGCAGGTCTGCGCCATCGCTGCCCTTGATTCGGTAGAAGGGGGGCGCGGCGAAGTCGGCGCCGATGATCAGCGGTGTATCGGGCGCTTCCGTTGCCGTGGTGATCGCGCACCCCGACACACCCGCGCCCGAGAGCAGTGCGACACAGACGAGGAGCATTCGCCAAACAGCCGCGCCGCATCGCGCCGGCTCGGAAGCCCGCCGAGTTGGGGGTAGGGGAGCGTGATTCAGAATTTTTCGGCACGCAGATGCGTCGTTCGCTTCGTGTTCGAGCTGGTCGGGACCTGGCATGTCGTTCGTGGTTCCTCGGGTGCCGTTCTGTCGAACGGGAATCGATGATCGTGTGGATCTTGATCTGGTTACTTCGACGTTCATATTCACGATTCGTCGTGGATGCTAGGCGTCAAAATTCTGACGCATATAGCCGTGCATTCGGTTGTTCTATTGCCTGCGATAGCGGCAGCGAGTTGTTGTGTGGCCCCCTCTTTTTGTCGTGTCGCGATACGGTGTCACACCGAAAAGAGACGAAATGGGTTGGTCCGACCGCAACCCAATCCTTGAAAGCTATGCAAACCTTGCCAGTCCCTCAAACTCATATCCCTGGGAGGTGCAATTTGGATTGGCAGCAAGGAGACTCTGAGGATAGACATATCCAATTCATTCCGGCGGAGAGCGGTTGGCTGGCGCTCTTCGAGGATGCTTCGGATCAAGGTGCGAAGATTCACGCAAGTCCAGTCATCGCCTGGTGCCTCGGTGCACAAGACTTCGACGACGGTCATCACGTCGTCTCGGTCGGACAGGCCGTCATCGGGTCGAGCCCCTGGATCGACAAGGCGGATGCAAAGCAGGCGACCCATTTCTTCGCGCTGGTGCGCGAGGAACAACTCGACGAGGACTTCCGCGACGAATTGAAGGTCGCAGAACGTCATTCGCGAGAGGACCTCATGGTTCTGGCAAAGCAGAACCAGACGGTCCGGAAGCAGGGCGACACCAGCTGGAGGCGTCAGCGACGCGGCGAGAAGAGCGAGAAGGTCTCGCTCTCGCCCGTGCGACTCTTCTCGATGAGCCAATAGGCAGGTCGCCGAGCGGATCCCCCCGCTCCAGAGAACGAGACGACCCCGATCGTCGCCGATGTGGGCGGCGGTCGGGGTCTCTTTCCAGGAGGGCGTGGCTGCATCGGGGCCATCGCCCGGCTTCCACCGGCGGCACGGCTTTCACTCGATCGGCCGCTAAGATTCGGACGTGCAGAAGCTGTCGTTCACCCTCGGCCTGTTCGGCTTCGGATTGTCGTTCGCGTTCCTCGCCTGGCTGAGCGGTGGGCGAGACGCCGCGAATGCCGAGACGACAGCCACCGCGGCCGAGGTCACGGCAGGTGTGCTGGCGATCGCGGTCACCGTCGTCGCGATCGTCCTCGAACTCGCTGCCAATCGATACACGCATCGCATCACTCAGCTCTTCGTCCGCGAATGGATCAACGCCGCGACCCTCGGCTTCTTCGTCGTCACCACGATGGCCTGTCTATGGGTGAGCGCGACGCCGGCTTCGGTGCCTCCCTTTGGCGCATGGCTGGCGATGATCATGGCGACCGTTAGCCTCGCCTCCCTGCTGCCCTACTTTGCGTTCCTGTTTCGATTCCTGAGTCCGACGAACACGATCGCGCGGATTCAGGGCGAGGCGATCCAGGCGATACGGCGTTCGAAGGGGGACGTGTCGGCCAGAAAGACGGTCGTGCGCGCCATCCGTGATCTCGAGGACATTGGGCGACGCGCACAGATGCATCGCGATCGCAGTATCGCCACTTCGGTCGTCGAAGCGCTGGGTGGGCTGCTGCGGGACTATCTCGAGTTGCGTGACGCGCTGCCCCCGGACTGGTTCGGACTCAGTGGAAGCCTGTCTCGCGACCCCGACTTCGTGTCCCTCGCGCCGTCGTCTCGGCGGGAGATCGAGCAAGACAGGACATGGCTCGAGACGAAGATCCTGCGAACGCATCTCACGCTCTTCGAGGACGCCCTCGGTGCGAATCGCGACCTCGCGAACCTGATCGCGCTCAACACGCGCACACTCGGCGAGAAGCATCTGGATGGCGATGCCGACGAGTCGATGCTCGCGATGAGCATGCGATTCTTCAACACCTACCTCCGGTTCTCGATGCGGGCGGGCGACATGCGAAGCGCCTACTACGCGCAGCATCAGTACCAGCTGCTCGCCCAGTCCGCGCTCAGCGCGGGCAGGCTGGAGGCCACTCGCGAGATCGCCAGTGCGCTTCTCGAATACAGCCTCTTCGCCTTCGAGATCGACGAGCCCTTCCTGCTGCAGGTCGGGGCGCACGAACTCGCTGAACTCGTGGCCCACGCCTCGGAGTCCGACTCGCCCGCGGTCGACGATCTGCTCGAGATCTTCCTGCAGTTCGATCGCGAATCGGTTTCGCTCGAAGGGGTTCGGGAGGAGACACTCCGCGCTGTGCGCCGCGAACAGATCTCTCTCGCTGCATTCTTTCTCCATCGGGGCGACGACGCTCGAGCCAGGAAGATTCACGACGACATGAGAGACGAGAAGCCCGTACGCCTCGCGGCAATCCGTGCCGCCATCGAGTCGGAGACGCGGGAGCAATACAAGGAGTTCAGCGATCGCGGTGTCAGCTTCGCATGGGTCGCCCCCGAGCGTCGCGAGCAGATCGCGCGCTTCTACAGCTGGTTCGAGCATGCAAACTGATCAGCCGAGAGAGGCGAGGGTGAGATCGTTGTTCGAGGCGACCCACGAGTGCCGACCATGAGGGCGGTCGTGGTCGATCGGTTGATGTCGCCGGACGAACTCGTCGTGCGCGACATCCCGGCTCCCGAGCTCTCAGAAGAGGGTGTACGCATCTCCGTTCGCGCGGCGGGATGCAATTTTTCCGACATCCTGATGCTCGAAGGTAAGTATCAGGTGAAGCCGTCGCTTCCCTTCGTGCCCGGTGGTGAAGTCGGGGGCGTGGTGACCGAGGTCGGAGCGAAGGTCGGAGCTCTCGACGTGGGTGACCGCGTGTTGTCGCGCTGTGCGCTCGGGGGTTATGCCGAGGAAGTCGTCGCGCCCGCGTCGACGACCTACCGGATCCCGGACGAGATGAGTTTCGAAGCGGCGGCGGCCATTCCGACCGTCTATCCCACCTCCTATGCAGCCTTGATCTGGCGCGCACCT
>Ga0315338_1000802_pt1 | contig 54303 bp, 51 predicted proteins | sample ASW8metaG_FD_204518 | JGI IMG/M metagenome (GOLD analysis project Ga0315338, IMG submission 204518) | Ammonia-oxidizing marine archaeal communities from Monterey Bay, California, United States - ASW #8 | ecosystem: Environmental > Aquatic > Marine > Coastal | place: USA: California | collected... | reverse complement strand
GTAGGTTCCCACGCGTTACTCACCCGTTCGCCACTCGTAAAAAGTACTCGTTCGACTTGCATGTGTAAAGCATTCCGCCAGCGTTCGTTCTGAGCCATGATCAAACTCTCAATTATAAGTTAAAAAACTTATGTAGAATTTGAAGCTCATCAAATAACTCAATATAAATTTTAGGTTTATATAATAATATTTGTAAGCATCGAATTCAATAATTCGTCGCCTACAAATCCCTTCAACGTTTTAACATTTCCAAAAACGCACAACAATCATACCTTATTAATAATCAAGGTTGAAATATCTTGAATGTCGTGTAAGTAATAACTTTATATAACCAATGGTGGGTTCTTGTCAATGTAATATTACATATATCTGTTGTTAATATTTTATTATGTTATCTAATTCATTTTTTGGACTAAAATTAAAGAAATTAATAGCACAATTAGCTATTTTTTTTCTTGTAATAACTATCTTTTTTTTATTAATTCAAATAAAAAATGACAAAAAACATGAAAAAATTGGAAACACTGAAATAATTTATGAAAAAAATGAATTTAATGACGAATTAGTTAAGAAAAGAGTTGAAGAATCAGCTCCTTTGTTAAAAATTAATGTTAAATCTGGTGACACGCTAGAAAAGATATTAAAAAAAAATGGATTTCAAAATCAAGAAATTGTTGAAATTATTAAAGAAACAAAAAAAATATTTGATCCAAAAAATCTTATAGTAGGAAAAGAAATCAGTATAAAATATGAAAATAAAAATAAAAAAAATATTAATTCAATTTTTATACCACTTAAATTTAATAAAAATTTTTATTTAAAAAAAGTTGATAAAATCTTTATTGCAGAAATTACCAGTAAAAAAACTCAAATAAGGTTAGTTAAAAAAGAAGGTTTTATAACAGATAGTTTGTATTTATCCGGGTTAAGAAAAGGTATAGATAAAAAAACAATCAATGAAATGATAGCTATCTTTAGTTTTAGCGTAGATTTTCAAAGAGATATTTGGAGAAATGATAGTTTTGAGATTTTATATGAAGAAGAATTTATAAAATATAATAAATCAAAAAAAAATTTGGGGAAAATTTTATATGCAAATTTAAATTTACAAACTATTGGATCGATAAATCTTTTTAGATTCGTATCTAATAATGGAAAAATTGAATACTTTGATAAAAATGGAAAAAGCGCAAAAAAACTTTTAATGAAAACTCCAGTGGACGGGGCACGGTTATCTTCAGGATTCGGTATGAGAAAACATCCAATTCTTGGTTTTAATGTTAAACATAGAGGTATAGATTTTGCAGCACCTAAAGGAACACCTGTTTACGCTGCAGGCGACGGAATAGTTGAAATGAAAGGGCGTAATGGAGCTTACGGTAACTATATTAGAATAAGACATGCAAATAATTTTAAAACTGCTTATGCTCATTTATCAAAATTTAGTAAAACATTAAGTGGTAGAGTTAAACAAGGAAAAATTATTGGATATGTTGGTACAACAGGAAGATCTACTGGACCACATTTACATTATGAGATTATAAAAAATAATAAAAGAATAAATCCACAAAAATTAAAATTACCTTCAGGAAGAAAATTAAAAGGGCAGGCACTTCAAGAATTTATAGAACAAAAAAATTTAATTTATAGAAAACTTGATAATTTAGGAGTTTACTAATTTCTTATTAAAACAAATCTTTTTCTTCCAGATAAATCCTTAATATATTGAATATTATGAAAGCTATTACTTTTACAAATTTTTTTTATACTTTTTAAATTTTTAGGATTAATTTCAAAATAGGTATAACCATTTTCTGAGACTAATAAATTTATTTTAGGTAAAACTCTTCTGTAAAAACTTAAACCATCCTTGTTATCATATAGAGAGTCTTTGGGCTCATAATTAACTTCTAACATAAGATTTTTCATTTCATTTTTTAAAAGGTATGGTGGGTTTGAAACAACTAAATCAAATTTCTCATTATCATTAAATTTTTTATTTATTTTTAAAATTTTTTTGAAAAAATCTTTTTCATGCCAATTTAAATTTATAAATTTTGACCTTTTAGATAAATTATTTTTTTTGCTATTTGTTATTGCTACTTTTATAGTTTTCAAATGTTTATCAATACCTATTCCTTTTGCATTTTTAAATTCTTTAAGAATTGATAGCAATATACATCCTGTTCCTGTACCTAAATCTAAAACTGAGAATTCTTTTTTATTTTCAAAATTTTTCTTAATTTTATCTATTACTACTTCTGTTTCTGGCCTTGGTATCAAAGTATTTTCATTTACTTTAAAATTCATAGAATAAAATTCTTTGTTACCTAACAAATAGGCTGTGGGAAAGTTTTTTAATTTTTTTTTTATAAGTATTTCATATTCTAAAAATTTTTTTTTAGACAATTTTTTTTCTAGGTTTACATAAGTCCAATTTACATCTTTATTTAATACTTTTGCTAATAATAATCTCGCTTCAAGTTTAGGAAGATCAATTAAGTTATTTTTTAGTAATTTAGTTTTTTCTATTAATTGAGATTTTACAGTTTCCATAATTTAATTTAAGTTTGAAAGCTTAATAGCTTTATCTTCCGCTAAAAGTTTATCTATTATTTCATCTAAAGATTCGCCTGATAATACTTGTTCTAATTTATGTAATGTTAAATTAATCCTATGGTCTGTTACACGGCCTTGCGGAAAATTATAAGTTCTTATTCTTTCTGATCTATCTCCTGTTCCAACTTGATTTTTTCTTGCTTCAGATTGGGTTTTTTTTAGTTTACTTTGCTCATGATCATAAATTCTTGCTCTTAAAATTTTTAAAGCTTTTGCTTTATTTTTATGTTGTGATTTTTCATCTTGTTGTTGAACAACTATATTTGTTGGAATATGAGTAATTCTAACAGCGCTATCTGTAGTATTTACTGATTGGCCGCCTGGACCTGAAGCTCTAAATACATCTATTCTTAGATCTTTTTCATCTATATTTACCTCTACATCTTCTACCTCAGGTAAAACTGCAACTGTTGCTGCTGAAGTATGTATTCTACCACTTGCCTCAGTATCAGGAACTCTTTGTACCCTATGAACGCCTGATTCAAATTTAAGTCTAGAAAAAACATTATCTCCTGAAACTATTGCCATTGCCTCTTTATATGAACCGGCCAGAGACTCGCTAACACTAAGAATCTCAAATTTCCATGATTTATAATCACAATATCTTTGATACATTCTAAAAAGATTTCCAGCAAAAAGACCTGCTTCATCTCCTCCTGTACCAGCCCTAATTTCTAAAACAGCATTTTTTGAATCATCTTTATCTTTCGGCAGAACAGCAACTTGAATTTCTTTTTCTAATTCTTTTTCCTTAAAAACTAAATTATCTAATTCTGATTGAGCCATTTCTTTCATATCATTATCACTTTTAGAATCTTCAATTATTGTATTTGAATCTTTTATTTCCTGTTTTACTTTCTTAAATTTTTTTATTAATTCTACAGTGGGTAATATTTCCGATAATTCTTTTGATATAACAGCATAATCTTTTGGTGAATTAATAACTTCAGCAGAAGTTGTTTTTTTTTGCAATTCATCATACTTAGATAAAATTTTATTTAAATTCTCTTCTAAATTCATTTTGAAAAGGATTTTATTAATTCTTTAATTTTGACTTTTCTTTGGGTTTGTTTTTTTAAATCTTTAATAATTAATTGTTGTTTTAATATTTCATCTTCTCCAATAATAATTGCCCATTTAGCATCTGTGTCTTTAGCATATTTTAATCCCTTAGATAAATTATCCTTACAAATTAAATCTATGTTAAAAGGTTGTAGCCCATCCTTAATTACATTAGATTGTTGTTCCATTATTTCGTTTATTATTTTTAATGCTTTAATTTTATTTTCTTTCCCTACAACAATTGCAGTACATTTTTCCGATACGTGAAAAAGTTGAAATCCTGAGAAATCTTTAAGATCATCTCCGTAATTTAGATGCATATTATGCATTCTTTCCAAACCTGCGGCAAAACCACAACCTGGATAATCTGGTCCTCCCATTTTTTTTATTAAACCGTCATATCTTCCCCCTGCTAAAAAAGTATCTTGTGATGATGATTCACCCTGAGATGGAATAAATTCGTAACATATATTGTTATAATAATCTAAACCTCTGACCAAATTATTATTTAAAACAATTGGAATTTTTAATTCTTTAGATTGTTCTTTAAATTCTTCAAATATATCTGATGATTCAGTGCTTAAAAAATTTTTTAATTTTGGTGCTTTTTCTAAAAGTTTTTTTTCTTTCTCGTTTTTTGTATCTAGAATTCTTAACGAATTTTTTCCCAATCGTTCTAAACTTTCAATGCTTAGTTCTTTCTTATAATCTTGAAAAAAATTTTTAAGTTCTATAACATATTTTTGTCTACTTTTTTCATCACCCAAGCTATTTACTTGTATCTCAAAATTCTTGTCACTTATACCTAATGCATTTACAAATGACTTAGACACGCTAATTAATTCAAGATCCGCTGAGATATCTTTTTCTCCAATTATTTCTGCTCCCAATTGATAAAATTGTCTTAATCTTCCTTTCTGAGGTCTGTCATACCTAAACATAGGGCCAGTATAAGTAAATTTTTGCGGCAATGGTTCATGTAGTTTGTTATTAATAAAAGATCTTATAACTGGGGCTGTACCTTCTGGTCTTAAAGTTAATTCATTATCACTCCTATCCTTAAATGTGTATGTTTCTTTTTTAATAATATCTGAAGTTGATCCTAAAGTTTTTTTAAAAACTTCGCTGTGTTCAATTATTGGTGTTTGAATTCCTTTAAAACCACGGCAATAAGTTACGCTTTCAAATGTATTGATACAAAATTTATGAAAATCATAATCTTCATTCAATATATCTTGTGTCCCACGAACTGGCTGTAATTTGTTCATTTTTTTTTGTATTTCTTTTCTATGTATTCGTGAATAATTTTTTTAAAATCCTCAGTTATATTTTCTCCTTTTAAAGTATGAGATTTTTTTCCATCTATGAAAACTGGCATAGTTGGGCTTTCTCCTGTGCCCGGTAAACTAATCCCCAAATCTGCGTTTTTACTCTCGCCAGGTCCGTTTACAATACATCCCATTACAGCTAATTTTAAAGACTCCACTCCTTCATATTTTTTTTTCCAATTTGTCATTTGATTTCTAACATAAATTTGTATGTCTTCTGCTAATTCCTGAAAAACTTTACTTGTAGTTCTACCACACCCTGGGCAAGCAATAACTTTAGGAACAAAAGATCTTATTCCTAAGTTTTGAAGTATTTCCTGAGCTACGTAAACTTCTTCTCTTCTATCCCCACCAGGTTTTGGTGTTAAAGAAATTCGAATTGTATCGCCTATTCCTTTAGAAAGTATTAAAGATAAAGCAGCCGTTGAAGAAACAATACCTTTTATTCCCATTCCTGCTTCAGTTAAACCAAGATGTAGGGAATAATCGCTTTCATTAGCTAGTTGATCGTATACCTCAACTAAAACATGAAGTTCACTTACTTTACATGAAATAATTATCTGTTCTTTCTTTAAACCCAATTCCTCAGCTCTTTTTGCATTATTTAATGCTGATGCTATTAAAGCTTGTTTTGTTACACTATCAGCATCTAAAGGTTTTTTTAATTTTGAATTTTCATCCATTAAATTTGATAACAACTCTTGGTCTAAGCTTCCCCAATTTACTCCTATTCTAACAGGCTTATTGTTCTTAGCCGCTGTTTCAATCATATATGAAAATTGAATATCTTTTTTTTCTTTGAAACCTACATTACCAGGATTAATTCTATATTTATCCAGTGCCTTAGCACAATCGGGAAATTTTTTTAACAATTTGTGCCCAACATAATGGAAATCTCCCACAATAGGGACGTTGCAATTAGCTTTTAGAACTTCATCTTTTATAGACGAAACAGCTTTAGCAGAATCATCTCTATCAACAGTTACTCTTACGATCTCTGAACCTGCGTTTGCAAGATCAATAATTTGTTTGGCTGTTTTTTTTACATCAGCGGTATCAGTATTAGTCATAGATTGTACAATGATTGGATTAGTACCACCGATTATTACATTTCCAACTTTTACAGGAATACTGTGACGTCTTTTATATTCTCTCAAATTTAAATTTAGAGACATATTTTTTTATGAAAAAAAAATATATTATAACTAATGATCGGTAATTAAACTATTAAGATCAACAGATTCTAAAATAGTGCCAGCAGGGCCTAAATCAGGAAAATCATTATTTCCGTTTTTTATAAACAACGCAGCCGCGTTACTTGCAGAAATAATTATATCTTTTTTGTCATTTGGTAAATCAAAAGATTCATCTTTTTTTAATATGGTAGATATCAATATGTTTTTATTATTATCTTTAATCTCTATCCAGACATCTTCTTTTGCAATTATCTTTTTAATAAGAATTGCATCTTCCTCCATTTTGTAATTTCCAAACTCATTTGTATTTACATTAGTTTTTTTTATTGGAGCCACATGTTTATTATTTTCAATTTCATCAACTATTTCTTCTTCTATTTCTGAAATTTTTATATCTTGCTTAGGTGTAATTTTTGTTAATTGGTTGTCGTGTTTTGTATCGACCTTAAAAAAATTAAATAAAATAAGCCCAATTACAACAAACGAAGCAAAAAATACTAAGGGAATAGTTGGAACTTTTTCAGTAATTATCGATGTTTTAATTTTTTCTGAATCCTCTTCATTATCTTCTATAAAAGCTTTCTTTTTAGAATTATCTGAATCTTCAAATAACAATAATATTTTTCTTTCACTTATCCTTAATGCTTTAGCGTAAGCTTTAATAAATGATTTTTGGTAAAACCGTCCTCCTATTAAATGAAATTTTCCTTCTTCTATATTAATTAAATTTTGAATTGAGATTTTTGTCTTATTTGAAATTTTCTCTATAGATACGTTTTTCTTAAGTCTACGATCCTTTAATATTTGACCTATTTGAATATATGCTTCGTCCATTTGATCCCTTAAATTAATAAATAACAGTTATATCAAAATATTATATCTTTTTTTATAAATTCAAACAAAAATGTTAACTTTTTGTTAGTAATTTGTGGATAACTTATTCTAAATTGTATGTTTTGTGCAAAATATCAATTGCTTTTTTTAAGTTTTTTCTAGAAATTAAAACGCTTATTTTTATTTCGGAAGTTGAAATTAAATCAATATTTATTTTTTGTTTTCCCAAAGCTTTAAACATATCTTCAGCTATTCCAGCGTTAGTTCTCATTCCTACCCCAACTATAGAAATCTTAGCAACACTTTTATCAGGAAGAATATTTTTTACTTTAATATCGTTTTTAATTTTATTAATACATTTTTTTGCTTTAAATAAATCTAATTCAGATACTGTAAAAGTTAAATCAGAATATTTTCCATCAGAAGATATATTTTGAACAATCATATCTACATTTATATTTTCATCAGCTAATGAACCAAAAATTTTTGCCGCTACTCCTGGTTTATCAGGTATACCAAGTAAAGTTATTTTTGAATCATTATTACTAAATACAATTCCGCTAACATTTCTTTTTTCTAACTTTGCTGAGCTACTAATTTTTGTACCTTTTGTATTTTTAAAACTAGATTTAACCCACAAAATTACATTATTACTTTTAGCAAGAGAAACTGACCTTGGCTCTAAAACTTGAGCTCCTACCGAAGCCATTTCTAACATTTCATCATATGTTAATTGATCAATCTTTTTTGCTTTTTTTACCCATTTTGGATCTGCTGTAAAAACTCCTTCAACATCAGTGTGAATATCACATCTATCAGCATCTAATTTATATGCTATTGCAACTGCAGTTATATCAGAACCACCTCTTCCTATAGTAGAAATCCTAAATTCATTTGATATTCCTTGAAAACCGGCGATAACAGGGGTGATACCTTTTTTTATTTCATTTTTTAATACTTTAGAACCTATATCTAAAATTCTTGCTTTTCCATACGCTGTATTAGTTAAAATCGGCACCTGCCAACCAAGAAAAGAACGAGCTTTCACGTTAATTTTATTTAATGCAAGGGCCATCAAACCAGAAGAGGCTTGTTCACCAGATGATAGTATGGAATCTTTTTCTTCTGAATTACTATTAAGAAAAATTTTATTAATTAATAACTGTAATTTATCTGTTGTTTTCCCCAAAGCGCTTACAACAACTACCACTTTATTTCCTAAAGTTATTTCTTTCTTTATAAGTGCAGCAGCTTTTTTTATTTTTTCTACATTTGATAAAGAAGTGCCGCCGAACTTTTTTATAATTAATAATTTCTTTTTCATAAAATCATACAATTTAACATAGAAAAATAATTTTTTCCTTTTGTTAATAAGAAGTCTATAAAATAATAATTAATGATAATTTTTTAAACAAAAAAAATGAAAAAAAATAATTTAAACCAATGGTGGAATATAAATGGTAATTATAAAATATTGCATAGAATTAATTCCTTAAGACTGGAATTTATATTAAATAACTTTGATAAATCTATATCAAAAAAAAATGTTCTTGATATTGGTTGTGGCGGAGGATTAATTTCAGAATCTCTAGCTAAAAAAGAAGCAAAAGTAACTGGAATAGATGAAAATATCTATAGCATAAAACAAGCAAAAGAGCATGCAAAAATAAGTTCCTTAAAAATAAAATACATAAATCAATCGTTAGATTCTTTTTTTAAGAAAAAAAAAAAAAATTTTGATTTAATATTGTGTTTAGAAGTTATAGAACATGTTAATGATGTAGAAAAAACATTAGATAAAATAATTAAATTATTGAACCCAAAATCGACATTAATTTTATCTACAATAAATAGAAATTTGAAATCACTTATTTTTGCAAAAATATTTGGGGAATATATTTTAAATTGGATACCTATAGGAACGCACCAATTTAAAAAATTTCGTAAACCAGAAGAAATTAGTGAACTTCTTATACTAAAAAAAATTAAAATTAAAAAAATTAAAGGTTTAGAATTTAATCCTATTTTAAACAAATGGTCATTAACGGACAATACAGATATTAACTATTTTATAGTTGGAAAGAAATAATACATTCTTTTTTGTAAAATATTTTCATTTACACTTTTTTATTTTTTTTTAAAAAAATAATCTTATAATATAAATATGACATTAAAAATTGGAGATGATGCGCCTAATTTTAAAGCTATAACAACTACAGGTGAAATTGATTTTCATAAATGGCTTGATAGCAGTTGGGCGATTTTGTTTTCTCATCCAAAATCGTTTACACCGGTTTGTACTACTGAACTCGGATATATGGCTGGATTAAAAAATGAATTCGATAAAAGAGGTGTAAAGATAATTGGATTAAGTGTAGATCAACCTGATGATCAAAATAAATGGTTAAAAGACATAGAGGAAACTCAAGGGAATGCTGTGAATTACCCTTTGATTTGTGATACAGACAAAAAAGTTTCAGATCTCTATGGAATGATCCATCCAAATGCCTCTGATACACTAACGGTTAGAACTGTATTTATTATTGGTCCAGATACTAAAATCAAACTTATGTTATCTTACCCTGCAAGCACAGGAAGAAATTTTAATGAAATTCTAAGAGTTGTTGATTCATTACAACTAACATCTAAACATCAGGTAGCAACTCCTGTAAATTGGAAGAATGGTGAAAATTGTATAATTATTCCAGCTGTAAGTGATGATGAAGCAAAAAAGAAATTTTCTAAATGGGATGCACCTAAACCATATTTAAGAATAGTTCCACAACCCAAAAATTAAAAATTTTTTTCTAATTTTAAAGATGGAATTGAGGTTCTTTGATCGTTTACTTTTTGACTGTCAATTTCACTTATAATTATAGAGCTATTTTTTCTACATTCATTAATAATTTTTCCCCAAGGATCAACTATTAACGTATGGCCGTATGTTTTTTTTTTTCCTGGGTGTTTACCAAATTGAGCAGGGGCAAAAATATAACACCCATTTTCTATTGCTCTAGCTTTAAGCAATGCATGCCAATGCATTCCTCCTGTAAATTTTGTAAATGCAGACGGTACAGAAATAAAATCAGCCCCTTTTTTAGATAATTTTCTATATAAATGAGGAAATCGAAGATCATAACATATTGTCATACCAATTTTTCCCCAAGGCAAATTTGATAAACAAATTTTTTTACCCGGAGTAAAATATTTTGCTTCATTATAAGATTCTTTATTAGGTAATTTAGCTGAAAAAAGATGAATTTTATTATATCTGTTTTTAATTCTTCCTTTATCATCAATAAGTATTGATCTATTAAAAATTCTTTTTTTTTCCTTAATATTAACTGATCCTATAATTATCCAAACACCAAGTTTTTTTGCAATTTTCTTCATTTCATTTATACCTTGATTTCTTAGCTCATTGCATGAATATTCTAAAAATTGTTTATTATTTTTTGCCATTAAAAAACAATTTTCAGGTAACAAAATTAATTTTGCGCCTTTCTTTGAAGCGTAAATAATTTTTTTTTTAGCAAATAAAATATTATCGTATAAATTTGCTTGTGAATTCATTTGAATACAAGCGACTTTAAATTTTTTATATTTTTTTAACATTTAAAATAAACAATTTTTTTGATAATTTTATATTAAACATGGTTAATAATATTAAAATTTTTAGTAAAAAAAAAAATCAGATTTCAAGAAATAGAGCATCAACTAAATATAAAAAATATGATTATCTATTTAATGAAATAAATGATCGTTTGTTTGATAGATTAAAATTTATAAAAAGACAGTTTGCAAACACTTTAGAAATAGGCTCAAAAACAGGAAATACTATCAATCTATTTAATAAAAAAAAAGATATAAAAAAAATTTTCATATCAGATATTTCAAAAGAAATGTTGTTAATAGCTAAAAAAAAAAAAATTAATAAACAAAAAATTTTCTTAAGTTTAGATGAAGAAAATCTACCGTTTAAAAATAATCAATTTAATCTAGTTTTTAGTAATTTATATTTACATTGGTCTAATGATTTATTTAAAGTTTTAAACGAGATTTATCGTACATTAAAACCAGATGGTCTATTTTTATGCAGTATTTTTGGAAGTGAGACGCTAAATGAATTAAAATATTCTTTGTGTAGCGCTGAAGATAAAATTTCAAAAAGTGTATCTCCAAGAGTATCCCCTTTTCTAAGGTTACAGGATGCAGGAACTTTGCTTCAAAAAGTTGGTTTTCAACTTCCAGTTATTGATAAAGATTCTATAAAAATTTTTTATCATGATATATTTTCTTTAATGAAGGATTTAAAAGGTATGGGGGAAAGTAATAGTTTAATTAATAGAAAGAAAAGTTTTACAACAAAAAAACTATTCGACGTGGCCAACGAGATATACAAAAAAAAATTCTCAGAAAATAAAAAAATCTATGCAACGTTTGAAATACTATATTTTATTGGTTGGTCAAAACATTCGAGTCAACAAAAACCTGAACTTCCTGGCTCAGCTAAAAAAAAACTAGCAGAAGCTTTATCATCTAAAGAGCATAATTTGTAAATAATTTTTATTTTTTAAATAAATCATTAAGTACTAATACAAATTTATTACTTCCAGGTAAAAATTTATATTTTTCTAATTTATCAATTTCTACCCAAAGAATTTTTTGATTGTTTTTAGATAACGGTGTTCCTTTCCAACTTCTACAAATATAAAAATATATAATTGCATGAAATTCATCATATGTATAAGTATTAAAGCTTAATGGTTTTAATGATTTCTTATTTATATCTAACGATAATTCTTCTTTAATTTCTCGAACAATTGCATCATCTGGGCTTTCGTTAGTTTTTATTTTACCACCTGGAAATTCCCAAAAATTAGGTAGAATTTTATTTTCAGATCTTAAAGATATCAGTGCTTTACCTTGCCAATCTATTAGAGCAACGGTTGAGACATATATTTTTTTTTTCTTCAATTAACTTAGATAATTCGTGTTTATTTTAATATATTCATTTGTTAAATCACATGTATAAACAGTAGAATAACTTTTTCCATTATTTAAATTGATCTCAAGTGACAACTCTTTTTTATTCATACATTTTTTTATTTTATTAGAATTATTTTTTATTAACAGCACACCATTCTTTGCAAGCAATTGATTGTCTAAAGAAAAAGATATTTTTTCTTGATTAATAAGTTCGTTTGATTTTCCTATAGCCATAAAGACCCTACCGAAATTAAGTTCATTGGAACTAAAAAGAGTTTTAACTAGAATTGAATTTGCTACAGATAAAGCTATATTTTTTGCAATTAAATAAGTTTTTGCATTTTTTACGGTTATTTTGATAAGTTTTTTTGCACCCTCTCCATCTTTTACAATTTGCTTTGCTAAATCTAACAATAAATTATTAAATTCTTTTGAAAATTTTTTATATTTTTTGCTTTTAAAGGAATTTATACTGATATTCTTTTTTTTGCATGTTGCAGTAAAAAAAACACTATCATTTGTAGATGTATCACCATCAACAGTTATACTATTAAATGAATGTTGTATACCATCTAAAAGAATCTTATTTATTATATTCTTCGGAATATTCACATCTGTAAATATAAAAGCTAGCATGGTTCCCATTTTTGGATTTATCATTCCTGAACCTTTTGCAATGCCGCTTATGCAAGCAGTTTCTTTTCCAAATTTAATTTTTTTTGAAGCAAACTTAGGTACAGTATCTGTCGTCATAATAGATTCACAAAAACTATTCCAGCTACAACATTTTTTTTTAGATTTTTCTAGTAAATTAGGTATTATTGCGTTAATTTTTTTATAATCCAATTGCTCTCCTATAACGCCTGTAGAGGCAACTAAAATGTTTTTTGTTGAACAACAAATTTTCTTCGCAATAAAACTTAGATATTTTTTTATTGAATTATGCCCTTTTTTCCCAGTCAAAGCATTTGCATTTCCAGAATTAACTACTATTGCTCTAATGTCGTTCTTTATATTTTTTTTTGACCATTTAACAGGTTCTGCGATTGTTTTAGAATGAGTAAAAACTGCAGAAGTTTTAGAATTTTTATCTAATTGTATAACTACTAAATCTTTCTTATTTTTCCCTTTTAAACCGCAACTTCCTGTAGAAAATAATAATCCTCCAATATTATACATTTTAAATTTCTTTGTTTTGTTGAATGACAATTTGTTCATAAATAAAAAAAATTATATAGGGTCTTATATATCTTGTAATTAGGAACTATATAAATATTCTCAATTAAATATTTTATATATTAAATATAAATAACATGTTTTTAAAATTTGCAAAAAAAATATTTGGCAGCGCTAATGATAGATTTATTAATAAGCTTCAACAGCAAGTTCTTAGTATTAATAAGTTAGAAAAAGAATATGAAAAATTAACTAATCAAGAACTAAAAAACAAAACTAAAGAATTCAAGCTAAGATTAAAACAAAAAGAAACTTTAGATACAATTCTTATTGAAGCGTTTGCAACAGTAAGAGAAGCTTCAAAAAGAACTTTAAATCAAAGACATTTTGATGTCCAGTTAATTGGTGGAATGGTTTTGCATAAAGGAATGATAGCAGAAATGATTACAGGAGAAGGAAAAACCCTTGTTTCAACTTTACCAGCTTATTTAAACTCACTACAAAATAAAGGAGTACATATCGTAACAGTCAATGATTACCTTGCAAAAAGAGATTCTGGATGGATGGGTGAAATTTATAAATTCTTAGGCCTGAGTGTCGGTTGTATTACTGCTGGCGTTGAGGATAAGGAAAGAAAAAATGCTTATAATTGCGATATCACTTATGGCACAAATAATGAATTTGGTTTTGATTATTTAAGAGATAATATGAAATATTCTAAAGACACACTTGCTCAAAGAAAACATAATTTTGCAATAGTTGATGAAGTAGATAATATATTAATTGATGAAGCAAGAACACCTTTAATAATTTCAGGTCCAACTCAAGATACATCCGGTTTATATTTAGAAATTAATCAGTTTATTCCACAATTAAAGGATATTGATTATGAAAAAGATGAAAAATCAAAAAATATTAATTTAACAGACAAAGGGATAGAGAAGATTGAAAAAATTTTAAAAGAAAAAAAACTTTTAAAGAATAACAATTTATTTGATTCGGAAAATATCGTTATTCTTCATCATATAAATCAAGCTTTAAGAGCACATAAACTCTTTGAAAAAGATACAGATTACATTGTAAGAAACAATCAGGTAATTATAATTGACGAATTTACAGGTAGAATGATGGAAGGAAGGAGATTTTCTGAAGGACTCCATCAGGCATTAGAAGCCAAGGAATCGGTAAATATACAAAATGAAAATCAAACTTTAGCTTCTACTTCTTTCCAAAATTATTTCAGATTATATCCAAAACTTGCAGGTATGACAGGGACAGCAATGACAGAGGCCCCAGAATTACTTGATATTTATAATCTTCAAGTTATAGAAATTCCAACAAATAAAGAATGTATTAGAGTTGACCAAGATGATGAAATATATAGAACAAATCAAGAAAAATATAATGCAATAGTATCTCAAATTGCTAAATGCAAAAAAAAAAACCAACCGGTCTTAGTAGGAACTATAAGTATTGAAAAATCAGAAGAATTATCAAAAATTCTTAAAAAAAACAAAATTGAACATAAAATTTTAAATGCAAAATACCACGAACAAGAAGCTTATATAATTGCACAAGCTGGGCAAAAAGGCTCGGTAACAATAGCTACTAATATGGCTGGAAGAGGAACAGATATACAATTGGGTGGCAACTTAGATATGCAAATAAAAAAATTAGAAATAGAAGGAAAAAAAAAATTAAATGAAAAAAATATTAATAAAATTAAAAAAGAAATTGAAGATGCAAAAAAAACTGTAATAAAATCTGGTGGTCTTTTTGTTCTAGCGACTGAAAGACATGAAAGTCGTAGAATTGATAATCAGTTAAGGGGTAGGTGTGGAAGACAAGGAGATATTGGAGAATCTAAATTTTACATATCCCTTGAAGATGATTTAATGAGAATCTTTGGTTCAGAAAAAATCAATAGTATGCTTAAAACTCTTGGTTTAAAAGAAGGAGAAGCAATTGCACATAGATGGATTAATAAAGCATTAGAAAAGGCCCAAGAAAAAGTAGAGGCAAGAAATTATGATATCAGAAAATCTTTACTTAAATTTGATGATGTAATGAATGATCAAAGAAAAGTTATTTATGAACAAAGAACAAAAATTATGGAATCAGGGGATATAAAAGATTTTGTAAAAAATATGAAAATAGACACTCTTGATAATATTGTATTAAAAAATATCCCCAAAGATACGTATTTTGAACAATGGAACTTAACAAATTTAGAAAATGAAATTAACGAAATATTTGGAATAAAAAAAGATTTAAAGAAAATAGCAAAAAAAGAGGGCGTGGCAGATGTAGAAATAAAAAAATTGATGTTAAATGAAATTGAAAAAGCAGACAAAGACAGAGAAAAAAAAATAGGAAGTAAAAATTTTAGAATGGTAGAAAAAAGTTTTTTACTTCAAATAATTGATCATTCATGGAAAGATCATTTACTTTTTCTTGATTATCTAAAACAAGGAATCTCACTAAGAGCATATGGTCAAAAGGATCCTCTTAATGAATACAAGAGAGAAGCTTTTACGCTTTTTGAAAATATGCTTTTAAATATAAAAAGAAATATAAGTAAAGTTTTAAGTAACATACAATTTGAACAAGAAAATGAAGAAGTAGAAGATGTATACAAAAATCAAAAACTAGAAAAGAATTCGGAAGAAAGCTCTAGTTTACTTTCAAGAGATTTTGTAGAACATTCTCATCAAAAAGCCCAACTTGCAGCTGATCAATTCCCTAAAGAAGTAAAAAAACAGAAAGCAAAAATAAAAGATAAAAATTGTTTATTAAATCATTATCCGAAGCATAAAATCCCTAGAAATACAAGATGTGACTCGACAGGCTTAAAATACAAAAATTGTTGTGGGAAAGTTTCATAATAATTTACTCAGATTTATTTAAGGTCATTAAGTATTTAGTTTTTCGTTGATTAAGAAGTTCGTTTTTATTTAAAGATATTATTTGTTTTAAAGAATCCCATATTACATCTCCAACGTTTTTAATTGTTTGATTAGGATTTCTATGTGCGCCTCCAAGAGGTTCTGAAATTATAGAGTCGATAACATTTAACTCTTTTAAATCTTGTGCTGTAATTTTCATTGATGATGCTGCTTCTTCAGCATATTTCGTATTTTTCCACAAAATTGATGCACAACCTTCTGGAGATATAACAGAATAAATTGAATGTTCTAACATCAAAACTTTATTTGTAGTGGCTATTGCTATTGCTCCCCCTGAACCTCCCTCTCCGATTATAATAGATATAGTGGGAGTTTTTAAATTTAGTGAAACTTCAATACATTTAGCTATAGCTTCAGATTGTCCTCTCTGTTCAGCACCAACTCCGGGGTATGCTCCTGGTGTATCAATGAATGTTATTATTGGTAAATTAAATTTTTCAGCTAATTTCATTAATCTCATTGCTTTACGGTAGCCCTCAGGTTTAGCCATGCCAAAATTATGTTTAATTCTCTCTTCTGTATCTTTCCCTTTTTCATGCCCCATTATCATTAATGATTTGTCATGGAAAGTTGCAAAACCGCATAACAAAGCAGGGTCTTCTTTAAACAATCTGTCTCCAGATAAAGGCTCGAAATCCTCGAATAAAGTTTTTACGTAATCTAAGAAATGAGGTCTATTGGGATGTCTTGACACTTGTAGCTTATGCCATGGAGTAAGTTTTTTATAAATTTCATCAAGTTTTTTATCAATTCTAACTTTTATTTCTTCAATTTGTTCATTTACCTCAACTAAACTTGTTTTGTCTGAACCAGAATCTTTTAATTTTGCAATCTTATCTTGAAGATCAGATATAGTTTTTTCAAAATCTAGAGTGTGTCTCACTTTTATTATAATTTATTATTTATTAATAAGTTCAGCTTTTTGTACCATTACTGTAGCCTGCCTTACAGAAGCTAAATCAATCAATCGACCATCTAACGACGCAGCTCCTTTACCTTGTTTTTGCGCCTCTTCCATAGCTTTAAGAATTCTTTTTGCTTTTATAACTTCTTCTTCAGGTGGTGTAAAAATTTTGTTAGCTAATTCAATTTGAGATGGATGTATGGCCCATTTACCTTCGCAACCTAATACTGCAGCTCTATTTGCAGATGATTGGTAAGCATCTGAATCTTTAATTTCACCAAAAGGTCCGTCTACAGGTCTTAACCCTGCAGCTCTAGCCGTTATTACCATTCTACTTAGTGGGTAATGCCACATATCGCTCCAAACGACATCTCTTTTGCCTAATTTATCTGGATCAGTTAATACAGAATATTTCGGATTTTGTGTACCAATACCGGTTGTTTTTGCTTTCGTTGAAGCCGCATAATCAGCAATACCAAAATGTAAAGATTCGTTTCTTTTGCTTGCAGTAGAAATTTCGTAAACATTTTGCATTCCTAGAGCGGTTTCAATTATCATTTCAAAACCAATTTTTTTTTTTCTTCCCATACTATTTTCAACTTGTGTAACCAACATATCTACTGCATAAACATCTTGTTGCGTACCTACTTTTGGTATCATAATTAAATCAAGTCTTTCACCTCCTTTTTCAATAACATCTATAACGTCTCTATACATATAATGAGTATCTAATCCGTTAATTCTTACAGAAATTATTTTATTTCCAAAATCAATGTCATTTAATGCCTGAATTATATTTTCTCTTGCTTTCTCTTTATCATCAGGAGCTACTGCATCTTCTAAATCTAAAAAAATCACATCAGCCTCAGATTTTGCAGCTTTTTCAAAAAATTCTGGTGAACTACCAGGAACAGCTAATTCGCTTCTATTTAATCTTGTTGTCGCTTGTTCTACTTCAAAAAAACTCATTTAATTAACTACCTTTATTTTTTTTAAAACAAATGAATACCAATAGAATATAGAAATTTCAAACAATATTTTCATTTTTTTTATTTAAAGGGTGAAAATTTTCTACCGTTTCAATTAATTTATCTCTATGTTCAGTGTATTTTTGAGTTGTAATTATACTAGAATGACCCAATAATTTTTGAACAACTCTTATATCTGCGCCAGCGTTTAAAAGGTGATTACCAAATGCATGTCTAAACGAGTGAGGGTGCATTAGATTTTTATCAATTTTTATTTTTTCGGCTAAATTATGCATTATTTGTAAAACCCTTCTTCTTGTTAAAAAATCATCCGTACTATTTGATGGAAATAGCCAAGGACTATCTTTGTGTTTAAAATAAATTCTTCTAAATTCTAAATATTTTTCAATTACTTCTTTAGTTTGCTCACCAAAAAAAACTATTCTTTCTTTTCGACTTTTTCCCTTTTCAGGAGGATCAATTAAAATATTATTTTTTTTAAGATTAATATTGTTTGTTTTGATTGAAATTAATTCAGAAACTCTAATGCCCGTGGAATACAAAAGTTCAATAATTAAATTAGATCTGACATCTGAATAATTATTTGTTGTTTTTGATACAAATTTAAGTATTTTTTTTATTTGATCAGCAGTTAATGTAATTGACAACGTATCTTCTGATTTTGGTATATCAATTTTTTCCATTGGATTACTTTTAATAATTCTTTCTGAAATTAAAAATTTATAAAATCTTTTTAAAGCAAAAATTTTTCTTGATTTAGTTTTATTTTTTACATTTTTTATTTTTAGACTTTCAAGAAAATCTAAAATATCTTTTTTTATAATTAATTTAAATGATTTTTTTTTTCTTCTAATAAAATTATCAAACTGATTGATGTCATACTTATAGGAAATAATTGTATTTTTATGAACTCCATCTTCAGAATTCAATGTTTGTATAAAATGATTTATTTCTTCTGACATTATATAATTATATATCAATTAGTGTCTCAATTACTAAATCAAAAGTTTTTTCTTTCAGCCCTATTTGATTTAGTGAAGTAATTACAATTTGCAAGAAAAAAGGATGTAATTGACTAAAATTTTGACCGTTAAGTGACATAAGAATTAATAAGATCGTTTCGCCAATTTTATTATTTTTAGAAGAATGTTTTAGTAGAGATATTAATGATGAATTAGGTAAATGTTTTGATTCTATTTCTTGGTTATCTAAGTTAATAAGCCAAAATTCAGGGTTTATTTTCTTTCCAAAAACTTCGAGTATATAAAATCCAAAAGTGCTAAATTTTAAACTTTCGTTCTTTAACTGATACTGGTTAATTGATTTAAGTATTTCATTTTGAGAAATATTTTTATATTCACTTTCATTATTTTTCAAATTTAAAAATTCTAAAATTACCCACAAATCAACAAAATTATTGAATAATTCTATGTTGTTATCCTTTTCTTTTTTTAAGACTTCATACCATTTTATTGCTTCATCTGTTTTATTTGAAATTAATAATGCTTTGGTTGCATAAATAGCAAACCAAGACAATTTTTTTGATGGTTTTATTTCTAACAAGGAATTTAGATTTAACCTTGAAATTAATGAAAAATTACCATTTGCTGAAGCTAGTTTTAAAGATTTTTTTATAATTTTAGCTCTTTTTTCTTTATCATCTTCAGCAATAGCCATTTGAAATAAAATTGCTTGTGTCTCATAACCAAGCAAAATATCTTCTTTTAAAGAAATCTTCTTATCCTTTTCTTTTACATCATAACTATTGTAAATTTCCTCAATAGTTTCAATTGGCAAATTCAAAAGTTTTTTCGATTTTTCTATAGCTTTAATTCTAAGTTTTATTGGCACATTTGACATTCTATATATCATACTTAAATGCAATGGATCATCCTTCAAAACATAACTTTCTTTAATGTTTATATTTGCAACTCTTGTCATTGTTAAGTTTAAAAGATCTAAATTATCTAAATTTTCATTATAAATTTCATCCTTATAAATAAGACTATCAATGATTTTTAAAAAATTTACATCACTAAAACTTTCATCTTCTCTCAGTAAAGTTAAAGCTAAATTCGCTTTATTAGCTTCGTTATTAAGTACTTGACAAAATATCTCAACTTTTTTCCAAAAAAAATTTTCTTTAAATTTTTTTCTTCTTTCTTCAATATCTAAACAAACTATATCAAAATTATTTAAAGATAAGTTAATTTCAGTTTGTTTTATTAAAATTTCTTCATTCTCTGTTTCAACCATTAAATCTATTAATGATTTAGCATTTTCAAAATCACCAAGTTCGATTAATTTACTAATTCTTAATAATATTAAATCTGTATCACCTTTAGAGCCTTCAACAGCAGCGGTTGATAAAAGAAGTTTTTTAATTAAATCGATTGCTAAATTAGATTCTTTATTAATTGGCACATTTTTTAGATAATCCTTGATTATATTTATTTCTGATCCAGCCCACATATTATAACTTAAACCTCCTTCATCTTCAGTTATGATTCCAATTGTATTGGAATCAATATTATTCAATTCAATTGCTTTAAATTCATCATTACTATCAGAAGTATCTTTTTGTTTTTCTTCACTTTCAATTTCTTCAATTTCGTTAACTTCTACATCTCTTTTAATCCCACCTGGACCCCAAGTGGTAGTACCTAAACCTGCAAACAGATCATTGGTAATAAATAAAAAAAGGAAAATTAAAAGGAGATTTTGTGTAATTTTCATTTAAATTAATTCATGAAGAAACAAATTATTTGTTATATTGTTCAATTTCAATAATTTTTTCAATTTTCGTCTTAGGTACTGGAATAAACCATTCCAAGAAAAAAAACAAAATAACAAGTAACAAAACGATAAGCATGAGTAAAATATTTAATCTTTTTTCAAAAAAGTTTTTTTTTCGATTTCTAAACATTATATATAATTAATTATTATAAGTAATACCTTAAAGTAAATTTAATCAAAAATAAATTAATTATAGTTTAAATTATGAAAAAAAAGGTTGTTTTAATAGGTATGATGGGAAGTGGTAAAACTACCATAGGAAGAGTTTTATCTAAAATTTTAAAACTAGATTTTTTTGATACGGACATTCTAATAGAAAAAGAATGTGGACTTAAAATAACAAAAATTTTTGACAAACATGGTGAAAAATATTTTAGACGTAAAGAAGAAAAAGTTATTTTAGATGCTTTATTAAATGATAAAAAACCTAGCATTATCGCATTAGGAGGCGGGGCATTTTTAAATAAAAAATTGCAAAAAATAATTCTTAAGGAAACAATATCTATTTGGTTAGATACAACTATAGAATTAATATATAAAAGATGTAGGAAATCTAACCAAAGGCCCTTGCTTTATGAGGATAATAATAAAAATTTAAAAGAAATTATTAAAAATTTATTAAAAATAAGAAAACCTATATATTCGAAAGCAAAATTCACAGTAAAAACAAATGAAAAGCCTGTAAAGGTGTGTAAAAAAATATTAATTTATATTAAGAGTTTTATTTAAGATAATAAAAATATTAAAAAAAGGTTTTAAATTGAAAAAAAATTATTTTATTAAAATTCCACTAAAAAATAATCCATATGAAATATTAGTTGGAGAAAATATTATAAATAAATATAAAAAAAAAATATTTGCCGCTATTAAAAATTCTAAAAAAATATTTATTATAACTGACACTACAATTAAAAAATTTCATTTAAAAAAAATTATTAAAATTATTCCTAAAAATTTTTTTGTTAAAACTTTAGTAATAAATCCTGGTGAAAAAATGAAAGATATAAAAACTATTAACAAAATATTATCTATTCTATTAAAAAATAAAATTTCTAGGAATGATGTTGTGTTTGCTCTCGGTGGTGGTGTTATAGGAGATATTTCAGGTTTTTTAGCTAGTATAACTTTAAGAGGAATAAATCTAATACATTTTCCTACAACATTACTAGCTCAAGTAGATAGTTCTATTGGTGGAAAAACGGGGGTAAATAGTTCTTATGGTAAAAATTTAATAGGCTCATTTTACCAACCTAATCTAGTAATATGTGATACAATTTTTTTATCGACATTACCGCAAAGAGAATTAATAGCTGGCTATGCTGAGATTATCAAGTATAGCATTATATATGATAAAAGTTTCTTTAATTGGTTAAATATTAATATAAAAAAATTACTAATGAACGACTCATTTCAAATGATTAAAGCAATAAAAAGAAGTGTGGAAATAAAAAAAAAATTTATTATGGAAGACGAGAAAGATTTAAATAATAAACGAGCTCTCTTAAATTTCGGACATACCTTTGCACATTCTTTAGAAAATTGTACAAAATATTCAAAAATTTTATTACACGGAGAGGCAGTTTCAATAGGAATTTGCATGGCTAGCAAATTATCAAATAGCTTGGGTTTTTTATCTTTAAGTAATTATTTAAAGATAAAGAATATTTTTTATAATTTTGGGCTTCCGACTGATTTATATTTTTTAAAAAAGATTAAAATTCAAAAAAAACAAATTATAAAAAATATGATCTATGATAAGAAAAATCTAAGTGGTAAACTTAATTTTATTTTATGCAAAGATATAGGTAAAGTGTTTGTTTACAACAAAATTAAAAAAGAATCTATTAAAAAATCAATTAATTAGAATAAAGAAAGAATGGACATCTACACAATAACACTAATTCTTGTCATTATTTTTTTACTTATTATATCAGCATTTTTTTCTGGTTCTGAGACAGCTTTAACAGCAGCATCTAGACCGAAAATGTATCAATTAGAAAAAGAAAATAATTCAAAAGCCAAAATAGTTAATTTTTTAAAAAATAAGAAAGAAAGATTAATTGGAACACTTTTACTAGGTAATAATTTAGTTAACACATTAGCAACGGCTATTGCCACAAGTTTTTTTATTAATTTATTGAGAGATAATGAGAAAGGTATTCTGTATTCAACTATTGTTATGACATTATTAATATTAATTTTTGGAGAAGTTTTGCCAAAAACAATTGCAATTAACAAAGCGGATAAATTTGCTCTTTTATTTGCACCATTTATACAATTTTTAGTTACAATTTTATCTCCATTTACCTATTTAATAAATTTCTTTACCCGTATAATTTTAAAATTATTTAAATTTGAAATAAGTACTGACATTAGTACTAGTGAAGATGAATTAAGAGGTACTATAGATTTACATGCAAAAAGTAAGGGAACGACACAAGAAAAGGATATGCTTCAAGGAATACTTGATTTAGATGACCTGCGAGTAAATGAAATTATGACTCACAGAAAAAATCTAGAAGTTATTTACGTTAATGAACCAATAAATAAAAATATAACAAAAATTCTAAATAGCCAATTCACTAGATTGCCTTTGTACGATAAGAATTCAGATAAAATTATAGGTATTATAAACGTTAAAGATGTTTTAAAAAATATAAATAAGAAAAAAAAACTAGATTTAAAATCAATAGCAAAAAACGCTTGGTTTATTCCAGAAACAACTTCAGTTTTAGATCAATTGCAAGAATTTAAAAAAAAACAAAGGCACTTAGCTTTTGTAGTAGATGAGTATGGAACATTAATGGGAATTATAACCTTAGAAGACATAATTGAAGAAATTGTAGGGGATATAGAAGATGAACATGATATAAAAATAAAAGGTGCTAAAAAATCAAAAGAAGGAAAATATACTATTAATGGAAATGTTACAATTAGAGACATGAATAGAGAGTTTGGCTGGAATTTACCGGATAGCAATGCTTCGACATTAGCAGGTCTAATTTTTTATGAAGTAAAAACTATACCAGAGCCAGGAAAAATATTTAGCTTTTATGGCTTTAGATTTGAAATAATCAATGCAAAAAAAAATCATATCGAGCTTGTAGAGGTCACTCCTTTACTTAGTTAATTAAAAATATTTAATATAAATATCTACTAGAAAAATTAAAAGTTCTTTTTATTAGTTGAGGTTAATTTAAATGAAATAGAATGAACTTTATTAATTATTTTATTGCCGAGGATATTTATAAAATATTTTTGTCTCTCTAGTTTAGATAATTCGGAAAATTTATTGCTTTCTAAATTTATTATAAAATGAGTTTCCTCCCCAGCTATATTTTGCTTATGTTTTTTATGTTTAGAAGAAATATTTTGAATTAAAAAAATTGATTTTGGGAAATTTTTTTTAATTTTTTTTTCAATTAATATTTCAATCTTTCCTTTATTCATATCAAAACTTGCGAATTACGTTCTTTATTGTACATAATATTAATTATGAAAAAAAAAAGTTTATTTGAGAAAGAAAAATTTAATTTTAAAAGAAAATGTAATCAAAAAGGATGCTTGAAACCAGGGCTTTTTAAAGCACCTAAATCCAGAAATGAAATAAAAAATTATATTTGGTTTTGTGAAGAACATGTAAAATCTTACAATAAAAAATGGAATTATTGTAAAGATATGACGCAAAAAGATATCGAAAAGCATATTCAATTAGATACTATTGGATGGAGGCCAACTTGGAATTTTTCTACAAGTAGAATAAAATTTAAAGGTTTTGAAAAAGTATTTTCGGATTATTTTGATTTTTTTAAAAAAAAAAATAATCAATCTAAAATGAATAAAAAGAAATCACTAGTAAAAAATGCTTTAAAAATTTTAAATATAGATAATGAGAATGTAACTATTAAATTAATAGAAAATAAATATAAAAAATTAGTAAAAAAATACCATCCTGATAGAAATAATGGTAATAAAGAATATGAAGAAAAATTAAAAAAAGTAAACCAGGCTTTTGAGGAAGTAAAAAAAGAATTAATTACAAAGTCAAATTAAAAAAATATGGATAATCTTTTAACAGAATCTCTTACATATATTCCAGATATAAAAATATCATCAAAACAAGTATTTGGAACCGAGACAGATATTAGAATTCCAGCTTTTAGCAAAAAAAATTCTTTGGTACCAAAAATAGATAAGGATTATTTTTTTGACAATGATACAACTATTTCAATTTTAACTGGCTTTTCTCAAAATAAGAGAGTTTTGATACAAGGATATCATGGCACTGGTAAAACAACACACATTGAACAAATTGCAGCTAGATTAAATTGGCCATGTGTAAGAATTAATCTTGATAGTCATATAACGCGTGGAGATTTAGTCGGAAAAGATATTATAACAATAAAAAAAGGGAAACAAATCACAGAATATAAAGATGGTATGTTACCATGGGCAATAAAAAGACCCACGGCTCTTGTTTTTGATGAATATGATGCAGGAAAACCAGAGGTTATGTTTGTAATTCAAAGAATATTAGAATCTGATGGAAAATTTACACTATTAGATAATAATGAAATTATAACTCCGCATCCTTCTTTTAGATTATTTGCTACCTCTAATACTGTTGGCCAATCAGACAATCTTGGAATATATCATGGAACTAATCAAATTAACCAAGGGCAAATGGATAGGTGGAATATTATTTCAATATTAAATTATTTATCACCTGAGATCGAAACTAAAATAGTTTTAAATAAAACTAAAATTAACCAAAATAAAAAATCAATAGAGAAAATAAAATTAATGGTTGTTTTAGCTAGTTTAGTTAGAAAAGGCTTTATTCAAGGTGATTTAACGACAGTATTATCGCCCAGAACAATAATTAATTGGGCCGAAAATTACAAAATTTTTAATGATTTAATTTTTTCTTTTAAAATATCTTTTTTAAATAAGTGTGATGAAACAGAAAAACCCGTAGTTGCAGAATATTTTCAAAGAGTTTTCAATATAGATTTACCTGAAAGTGAATTAAATAACTTTAAAAAAAAGTAGTTTTTTTAAAAAAAAAGATAAATTTAGAAAAATGACAAGTATAAATAAATCTATCACTGCAACTATTAAATCAATTTCAGAAAAAAAGAATTTAATTTTTTCTTTCAATAATAAAATTACCAAAATTGAAGGAAATAAAATTTTTTTACCTGATAGTACTTCATTAAAAAAAAAAATTGATGTAAAAAACTATAGAGGAGTAGCAGATTTTTTAGCCTTAAAATTAAAATATCACAATACAAAAATATATAAAAATTTTAAGCCAAAAGATATTACAAGTAGAGAACTTTTTGATGCTTTAGAAGAAACACGAATAATAACTCTAGGTTCAATTTATATGAAAGGAATTGAATCAAATTTAAGAACAGGTATAGAAATTTTTTGTAAAAAAAATCAATTTAGTAAAATAAAAAAAAGAAATAACTCACAAATAACTCAAGTAATAAAATTATTATCTTTTGAATTTTTATTAAAAAAAAAACTTCCAAAAAATACTGTTTCATTTATGAATTTATGGAAACCAGTCATAACACCAATAATAATAGGAAATTTATTTGAAATAAAAAAAAAACTTTATGACCAAATAAAATTTTCTAAACAGTCTTTAGAATTAATTAATAAAATTAAAAAATTTTGTGAAAAAAAAGAAGATTTTGATAAAAAAGAAGATGAGGTACAGAAGGAAAGAAAAAATAGAAAAGAAATCAAAAGTAAATATTTAGAAAAGAATAATAGTTTTTTTTCCTATAGAGAAAGCAATTATAAAAAAAGGGTAAATAAAAAAATAGGAAGTAAAATAAATAATAAAAATGAATTTTTTAATAATACTATTTCAAAAATAAATGAAGATTCAAAATATAAAATATATACAAATAAATTTGATAAAACAATAAAAGCTGAAGAATATTGTAGAAAAAATGAGTTGTTTCAATTACATAATCGATTGTTAAAAGAGTCTAAGTATGAATTTTTAACTATTAAAAGATTAGCAAAAAAATTGCAAAACAAATTATTAGTTATTAATAAAAGCTTTTGGAATTTTGACTTAGAAGAAGGAAGAATTAATAACTCCAAATTATCCAAAATGGTTGCAAACCAAAATTTTAAAAAAATTTATAAAAATTTTGAAGAAAAAAAAATTAAAAATACTATTGTTAGCCTTTTAATTGATAATTCAGGCTCAATGCGCGGTAAACCTATACAAACAGCTGCAATATGTTCAAAAATTATCAGTAAAATATTTGAAAGATGTTCGGTAAAAGTTGAGGTACTTGGATTTACAACAAAAGAATGGAAAGGAGGTAAATCAAGAGAAAGTTGGGTATCAAATAATATGCCTCAAAAACCTGGAAGGCTAAATGATTTAATGCATATAATTTATAAAACACCCGAGGATACTTTAAAAAAAATTGATTATAACTTTGCACTAATGTTAAAAGATGGTTTATTAAAAGAAAATATTGACGGAGAATCTTTACTTTGGGCTTTAAGTAGAATTTGGAACAGGAATGAAGAAAGAAAAATCTTAATGGTAATTTCTGATGGTGCGCCAGTAGATGATTCAACAATTTCTGCAAATTCATCTAATTACCTAGAAAATCACTTAAAAAAAGTAATAAAATTTATAGAAAATAAAACAAATGTTGAAATAATTGCAGTTGGTATCGGCCACAATGTAAATAAATATTATAAAAAAGCTATTACAATTAATAACCCTGATCAACTTGGAGGAACAATGATAAATAACTTTATAGATTTATTTAATACAAAAAAATAATTTTTTTATTATTTTTTTTCTGAAATTTTTTTTTTAATTTCAGGTGATTTAATTATTTTTGTTTTTATAGCTTTTTTCAATTTTAATGCTTTACTTGATAATTTTTTATTAGGTATCGAAACAATATATTTATCAAATCCCCCTGCACATTCTATAGATTTTATAGCTTTAGTTGATATTTTTAATCTTACCATTTGGTTAAGAATATCAGAATAAATATTTTTTCTTTGTAAATTAGGTATAAAGTTTCTTTTAGTTTTATTATGAGCGTGACTCACGTTATTACCAAGAGAGATTTTTACACCAGTTAGTTCACATTGTTTTGTCATATATTTATAAAAAAAATAATCAAATTAACTTTTATTATTTTTTATGTAATGTTGCAAGATTTTTTTAGAAATTTCTGTTGGTGAAATTAATTTCTTAGATACTTTTTTTTGTAATTCCTCAAATTTAGAGACTAATTTTTTATTATCTTTAATTTTTTCAAATAAATTTTTTTGTAAATCGTCCCAGATCCATTTCTCTAATTGTTTTGATCTTTTTTTCTTTATCCACCCTTTTTTACTTCCCAAAATTTTAAAATTTAAAATTATTTTCCATATTTCATCTATACCTGTTTTGTTCAAAGCAGAACATTTTACTACTTTCTTATTTAACGAATTCCTATTTTTTTTTAATAAACCTAGTGCATTTTTATAATCAACAACAGTCCTTAGCACCTCATCTTTAAATTCATCTTCTTTATTAACAACTAATAAATCTGCTATTTCAATTATACCTTTTTTTATTCCTTGTAATTCATCTCCAGATGACGGTTGGAGTAAAACCAAAAAAATATCAACCATTTCAGCAACTTCTGTCTCAGATTGACCAACTCCTACAGTTTCGATAAATATTATTTCATAGCCAGCAGCTTCAACTAAAATCATACTTTCCCTAGTTCTTCTTGAAACACCGCCAAGTTCTCCTCCACTTGGTGATGGTCGAATAAATGCGTTTTTCTTAATTGACAACTCTGACATTCTTGTTTTATCTCCTAAAATAGAACCTCCGCTCTTTTTAGATGATGGATCAACAGCTAAAACTGCTACTTTATAATTTTTATTAGTTAAAAATATTCCTAAAGTTTCAATAAAAGTAGACTTACCTACACCAGGAGAACCTGAAATACCTATTCTTAATGATTTACCTGATTTTTTATATAATTTTTTTATTAATTTTTCTGACTTACTTCTATCTTTTAATTTTGTTGACTCTATCAATGTAATAGCTTTTGAAAGAGCCAATCTATCCGATAACAATATTTTTTTATATAAATTATCAACCATTTTATAAATTATTAAAAAAAAAAAATTAAAAAAAATTTAAGCGGCAATATTTTTCTTTTTCTCTATTAATTGAATTATATCATCTGCTGCTTTTGGAATATTTGTACCTGGGCCATAAATTGCTGCAACCCCTTTATCTTTTAAAAATTTATAATCTTGAGGAGGAATAACACCTCCGCATACAACAAGAATATCTTTGTTACCCTGTTTTTTTAAACTTTTTAATACTTCTGGAACTAGTGTTTTATGTCCAGCAGCCTGAGTTGATATTCCAATAACGTGAACATCGTTTTCTAATGCTTGTTTAGCTGCTTCTTCAGGTGTTTGGAATAATGGCCCTAAATCAACGTCAAAACCTATATCTGCAAAAGATGTAGCAATAATTTTTGCACCTCTGTCATGACCATCTTGACCCAATTTAACGACTAACATTCTTGGTCTTCTACCAAATTTTGATAAAAACTTTTTTATTTGTAATTTAATATTTTTCAAACCTTCTTTTCCTTCAAATGCAGAGCTATAAACACCTGAAACACTTCTTATTATAGCCCTATGTCTAGTAAATACAGTTTCCAATGCATCAGAAATTTCTCCGACTGAAGCTCTGTTTCTAGCAGCATCAATAGTATATTTTAATAAATTTGTTTGATTTGGAGATTTTTTTGCAGCATTAGTTAAAGCTTCTAGTGAAGCTAGTGTTTTTTTTGTGTCTCTTTTTTTTCTTATTATTGAAAGTTTTTTAATTTGCTCATTTCTTACTTTTGTATTATCTATATTTAAAATATCAACTTTTTCCTTAGTACCAGGAAGGTACTTATTTACTCCAACAACAACTTCATCGGCATTATCTATTCGAGCTTGTTTTAGAGTTGCTGCTTCTTCAATTTTTAATTTTGGGTATCCTTTTTCAACCGCTTTAGTCATCCCCCCCATCTTATCAATTTCATTAATCATTTTTTCTGCTTCTTTAACCAAATCACTGGTTAATTTTTCTATAAAAAAACTTCCCCCTAAAGGATCAATCGTCCGAGTTATTCCTGTTTCTTCTGCTAAGATCAATTGTGTGTTTCTTGCAATTCTTGCTGAAAAAGGTGTGGGTAAAGCTAAGGCTTCGTCAAATGAATTTGTATGAAGTGATTGTGTTCCTCCTAAAACTGATGCCATTGCTTCTATAGTTGTTCTTATCACATTGTTATATGGGTCTTGCTCAGTTAAGCTTGCGCCAGATGTTTGACAATGAGTTCGTAACATCGAGCTTCTTGGGTCTTTAGGTTTAAATTGTTTCATCAATTTGGACCAAAGTAACCTTGCTCCTCTTAATTTTGCAATTTCCATAAAAAAATCAATTCCGATAGCAAAAAAAAAAGATAAACGTGGTGCAAACTTATCGACATTTAAACCCTTAGATAACGCACATTTAACATATTCAACTCCGTCTGCAAGAGTAAATGCCAATTCTTGTGCTGTCGTAGAGCCAGCTTCTTGCATGTGATAACCTGAAATAGAAATAGAATTAAATTTTGGCATAAATTTTGAAGTATATTCGATAATATCAGAAACAATACGCATGCTTGGTTCTGGTGGATAAATATAAGTATTTCTTACCATAAATTCTTTCAAAATATCATTTTGTATAGTTCCTGATAATTTATTTTGAGATACACCTTGTTCTTCTCCAGCAACAATAAAATTTGCTAACACCGGGAGTACAGCTCCATTCATAGTCATGGATACGCTCATTTTTTCAAGTGGTATACCGTTAAAAAGAATTTTCATATCTTCAATTGTGTCAATTGCTACTCCTGCTTTTCCAACATCTCCATGAACTTTTGGGTGGTCTGAATCATAACCTCTATGAGTTGCTAAATCAAAAGCTACAGATAAACCAGTTTGCCCACTTTTAATATTATCTTTATAAAATGCATTTGATTTCTCTGCTGTTGAAAATCCAGCATATTGTCTGATCGTCCATGGTCTATTTGGATACATTGTTGCTTTTGGTCCTCTAATATATGGATCAATTCCAGGATAACTAAAAATATGTTCTAAATTTTTTAAATCCTCAATTGTGTACAATGGTTTTATTTCTATTCCATCTGGAGTTTTAGAATGAAGATTATCTAATTTACTATTTTTTACTTCTTTTTTTGCTATTTGAGCCCAGTTTGGATAATTTTTTTTATTTTTTTTATTCATAAATTATTGATCTAACTGAAAAGTTTGTTATTACCATTTTAGCGTATTAAATAAAAACTTTGGGTATATATTTGTTTTTTTGCATATTTTTTCAATTTCTTTTATTTTTCCATGTATTCCACTTAATACTAAAGCAGAATCTATTTGAAAATTATTCGCTCCTAATATATCAGTTCTTAAAGAGTCCCCAATTGCTAAAATTTTATTTTTATTTTTAATTTTTATTTTTTTCATAATTTTTTTATAAATTTCAATATAAGGTTTACCAAAATACTTAACTTTCCCACCTAATTCTTCATATTTTAAAGCAAGAGCTCCTGCGCAAATTTCTTTGTTTTTTCCTCTTATTATTTTCAAATCTGGATTTACACAAATCATTAACAAAGACATCTTTGCCGCATCCACTAGAATTCTAACATACTTATTTACAGTTTCGCCATCATTCAATCCTAAATTTAAAATAAAATCAGATTTTTTTAAATTTTTTTCTTCAATAATTTTAAGACCTTTACAATAATCTTGATCCTTTTTTGCACCTATAAAATAATATCTTTTTTTCTTTAATTTAACTAAATAATTTTCATGAGTTATGTCTCCGGAACTAACAACATCAAAATATAAATGTTTTTTTAAACCAATTTTATACAAAAAATTTTTTATTTTTATGGACTTTCTTGGGGCATTAGAAATAAAAATAACTTTTTTTTTTAAACTCTTAATTCTTTTTAAAATATTAATTATATCAGGAAATAATTTAACACCATTATGAGTTACACCATATAAATCAAAAAAAAAGACATCATAAAATTTTTCTATTTCTGCAAAATTTTTTTTTATTATAAACTTTTTCATTTATTTAATTTTCCGACAGCTTGTTTTAATGATTTATAATTATCCTTTTTTAAAAAATAAACCAATTCTTCTTTAATTTTGTTTATTATGGATGGGCCTTTATATATCAATGATGTATATAATTGAATAAGTGATGCCCCATTTAATATTCTTTCATAAACATCTTTACCATTTGATATTCCCCCAACTCCTATTAAAGGAATTTTTCCATTAGTTAAAGCATAAAAATCTTTTAATAATTTGTTAGATTTTTTTTTTATAGGTAAGCCACTAATACCGCCTTTTTCATTTGCATACTTACTAATTAATTTATCTGACCTATAAATTGAAGTATTAGATATTATTACTCCGTCAATTGTAGAACTTAAAACAATATCAGCTATTTCAGCAAGTTGATTCTTTGGCATATCGGGATCTATTTTCAAAAAAACTGGAATGCTAGCTGAGTTCTTTCTTTTAAATAATGAAATTTTTTTAACTAATTTATCAAGATTATCTTTTTGTTCTAATTCTCTTAAACCAGGAGTGTTGGGAGATGATACATTTAATGTTATATAACTAGCTTTTCTGTTAAAAATTTTTAGTAACTTCACATAATCTTCAATAAGTTCTTTACTATCTAAATTTTTTCCTAAATTAACACCCAATAATCCAGGTCCGTTTGCAGAGTCATATTTCTTTATATTATGCAAAACCTTTTCCGCTCCGATATTATTAAAACCCAACCTATTTATAATTGCTTTATCTTCTAATAATCTAAAAATTCTTGGTTTTTTATTACCAAATTGTGGATTTATTGTAACAGTGCCGATTTCTACGAATCCAAAACCTAACCTCATTAAACCATTATAAGCTTCTCCATTTTTATCAAAACCAGCTGCTAAACCAATAGGATTATTAAATTTTAAATTACATACTTTTGTGTTAAGTATCGGATCATCAGGTTTAATTTTCTTTTTAAAATTAGTAAAAAATCTTATAGCAAAATTATGTGCTAATTCAGGTGGAACAAAGTTTAAAATAGGGAAGATTTTCTTATATAATTTTTCAAACAATTTTTTATTAACTATAAAACAAATTTTATTTACTTATATATAATATTTACTTATTTTTTTTATGAATAAAAAAAAAACAATTAGTGAAGAACAAAAAGATCTTATAGAAGAATTCTCTTTTTTTGATAATTGGCAAGATAAATATGAGCATATAATAGATATGGGAAAAAAATTAAATATGCTCCCAGACAAATACCATACAAATGAATTTAAAGTGGAAGGTTGTGTATCAGAAGTTTATTTAGTGCCAAAAAAAAACAATAATATTCTAAATTTTCAAGCAGATAGTAATTCTGTAATAACAAAGGGTTTAATTGCTATACTTTTAAGAATTTATTCTGATAGAGAACCCGAAGACATAATTAACAATCCACCTGAATTTATTGATAGAGTTGGTTTAGGAGTACACTTAACACCAAGTAGAACAAATGGCCTTTACTCTATGGTTGAAAAAATTATGGTATATGCAAAAGAATATTCAAAATAAAAATAAAATTTATCTAGAAAAACTATCTTCAATTAATTTAATTGTTTCTTTAATACTCAAAAGTAAAATGAACGTCCCTAATCTAGGCCCGCTCTTTTGTCCTAATAAAATTTCATAAAGAAGTAAAAACCAATCTTTTAATTCATATTTATATTTTTTTCCAATTTCATAAATTTCACTTTGTATTTCTTCAGAAGTAATTTTGTGTTTACATTTTTTTAATAATTCAATTAGCTCCTCGAGTATTTTTTTTTCATCCTCTGTAGGTTTTTTATATTTTTTATTTGGTTCAACAAAGTCTTTGTAATATTGAATAGAAAATTCTACTAATTGGTCAGTATATGGGTTATCTGACGATTTAATATTGGGCATATATTCTTTAATATAATTCCAGATAATATTTTTATCATCACTTTGGCAAGCACTTACTAAATTTAAAATTAGTGAAAAGCTTATATCAATCTCAGCTTTTGGTATTTTATCACTATGGATATGTATTATAGGATTATTTAATTTCTCAAGATTACTTTGATCATTAAACTGTTTTAAATATCTAAGATATTCGTCAACATGCTTTGGTATAACATCGTAATAGAGTCTTTTTGCTTTTTTTGGAGTGTAATACATAAATAATAATAAACTTTCAGATGGTCCGTATTTGGTCCATTCTTCAATTGTCATTCCATTTCCTTTTTTTTTAGATATTTTTTCACCTTTTTCGTCTAAAAAAAGTTCATAATTAAATCCTAATGGCGGTGATTTACCTAATAATTTACAAATTTGTGTTGTACTTCTTATGGAATCTACTAAATCTTTACCATATAACTCATAATCAACGTCAAGCGCGTCCCATCTCATTGCCCAATCAACTTTCCATTGCAACTTACAATTTCCTTTTAAAATATTAGTTTTACAATTTTCTCCATCTTCGTCAGTAAAACTTATTTCACCTTTTTCTTCATTTTCCACTTTTATTGATACCTGAAGAACTTTTCCTGTTTTTTTGCTTATTGGTAGAATGGGACTATATGTTGACCTTCTTTCAAAACCAATTGTAGGCAAAACTATTTCAGTTATTTTTTTAAAATTTTTAAGGACTTTTAATAAATACTTATCAAAAAAACCAGACTTATATAAGTCTGTTGCGCTTTTGAGTTCGAACTTAATTCCAAGATTGTCTAAAAAAATTTTTAATTTGTTATTAACGTTGTCTGCAAAAGATTGATATTTTCCAAATGGGTCAGGTATTGAAGATACAGGTTTACCTAAATTTTCTTTTAACATTTTTTGATTAGGAAGGTTTTCTGGAACCTTTCTTAAAGCATCATAATCATCAGAAAAAGTAATTAATTTTGTAGGAATATCAGAAATTTTACTAAATGCATTCATAATCATTTGAGTTCTAGTTACTTCACCAAATGTCCCTATATGTGGCAAACCAGATGCTCCATAACCGGTTTGAAATAAAATATATCCTTTCTCAGGCTTTTTATCTATTTTTTTTAGGATCAACCTTGCTTCTTGAAAGGGCCAAGAATTAATTTGATCTGCATTAGAAAAATCAATACACATATTTATATCTTACATAAATTTAGCATTTCTTTGATAGTTAGAATCTTCTTTCTTGGAGTAGGATCTATCGCGTTTTTTTTTTCATAAGAATCAATTTTTTCCCAATCTTCAAAAGATGTTGGTTTTAAATTTTTAGATTTTATTAATTTAATTAATAATTTTCTTCCATCTTTGTTTTGTTTTTTAAATTCTTTACTGGTTAAATCTGCTATTAATTCACCATCTGCTTTGTTGGTTCCAATTACCCCAGTTGGTCCTCTTTTGATCCATCCAACAGCATAAAAACCTGTATCAATTTTTCCATTTTTGTTTTCCACCACCCCATTAGATATTTTTAAACCTGGAATATCTTTAGGTTTATATCCTATAGCTGCTATAACTAACCCGCAATTAATCTCAGTAATTTCTCCTGTATTTTTTAATTCATTGTCTTCTAATTTTATTTTCTCAAATTTAATAGACTTTACTTTTTCATTTCCGATAATTTCAATTGGTTTATGAAAAAAAATAAAATTTAACTTTTTTTCTTTATTTCTTTTTTCAATAGAAGAAAATCTTTTTAAAGTCTCTAAATTTTTCTCAATTAATCTTCTATCTCTATCTGAAAAATCTCCTTCTAATTCATGTGGTAAATCCAAATTATTTACAATTGGCAAACAATTTTTTAAATTACCCATTTCTCTAAGTTCAACATTCGTAAACTTTGCTTGAACAGGTCCTCTTCTTCCAACTATATACAAATTTTGTGTGGGTGATTTGTTTATAGAGTTTAATGCGTACTCAGGTATATCAGATTCTAGCATTTCTTCTGAAGTTTTTGATAAAACTCTAACAATATCTATAGCTACATTGCCATTTCCAATTACAACAATATTATTTGTATTTAAATTAGGATCTAAGTTGACATAGTCTGGATGCCCATTATACCAACCAACAAATTCTGCGGAACCATGTACTCCTTTTAAATCTGATCCTTTTATTTCTAATTTATTATCTAATTCTGACCCAATAGCTAAAATTGTAACATCGTATATTTTTCTTAATTCCTCTATTAAAATATCTTTACCAATTTCAATATTTCCAAAAAAACAAACTTGATCCTTTTTTGCTGTTTTTGTATAAGCTAATGATATTTTTTTGGTTGTTTGGTGGTCTGGAGCTACGCCGCCTCTAATTAATCCAAATGGCGTAGGTAAACGATCAATAATATCAATATCTGAATTTAATTTTTTTGAAATAGATTCAGCTGCATAAAAAGCACCTGGGCCTGAACCTATAATAACAACACTAGGACCTTTCATAATTTTATTAATTTAAATTATTACAGATATTTAGCTTTTTTTCAAAGATTGTTCAAGATCTTCAATGATATCATCAATGTGTTCAATTCCTACCGACAATCTTATATATCCTTCGGTAACACCAGTGGCAAGTTGTTCATCAGGGGTTAATTGTGAATGAGTTGTACTAGCTGGATGAATTGCTAAACTTCTTGCGTCTCCAATATTTGCTAAATGATAGAATAACTTTAAGTTATTGATAAACTTTTTACCTGACTTTAATCCATCTTTTAATTCAAATCCACATAATCCACCATATCCACCTTCTAAATATTTATCAGCTCGTTCTTTGAATTTTCCTGACATAAGCCCTGGGTAAATAACTTTGGAAATTTTTGGGTGTTTTTCTAAATATTTTGCAACTGCAAATGCATTTTCTGAGTGTCTTTCCATTCTTAATGGCAGAGTTTCTAGACCTTGAATAAAATTATATGCATTGAAAGGACTCATGCATTGTCCGCAATCTCTTAATAAAGTTACACGCGCTTTAATAATGTATGCAATTGGGCCCAATGGTTTAACAGCTTCTGTCCATACCGCACCATGATAATTTGGGTCTGGTTCATTTAACATTGGAAATCTGTCAGCATTTTTTTCCCAATCAAAGTTTCCACCATCAACAATTATTCCGCCTATTGAATTACCATGGCCTCCTATATATTTAGTGCATGATGATGCTTCAATCGCTGCACCATGTTCAAAAGGTTTGCATAAAGTATATGATGCAGTGTTATCCATAATTAAAGGAATACCTAATTCTCTACCTATATCTGAAACTTCCTTAATAGGAAAAACTTGAAGTTTAGGATTAGGTAGTGTTTCAGCGTAAATGGCTCTAGTTTTACTATCAACAGCATCTTTAAATTTTTCTGGATCATCCGGATTAACAAATCTAACTTCAATTCCCATAGTTGAGAGCGCATTATTAAATAAATTCCAAGTACCTCCGTATAAATCAGTTGAACTAACAACGTTATCTCCGGCATGAGCAATATTTTGTATTGACATCATTGAAGCTGCTTGTCCAGAGGAAACTGCAAGTGATGCGGCTCCTCCTTCTAATTTTGCAAGTCTTTCTTCTAGAACTGCACATGTTGGATTCATTATTCTTGAATAAATATTTCCAAATTCTTTTAATGCAAATAAATTTGCAGCATGTTCGGTATCATTGAATTGATATGACGTAGTCTGATAAATTGGAACAGCTACAGCGTTTGTTGTCTCATCTTTTCTATGACCTGCATGTAGTACTATAGTTTCTTTTTTCGGTCCTTTTTTATTTAACATAATATATTTTTTTATTCTCAGGAATGTATTATAGTTAAAAAAATTAATTGTCAACTATTTATTTACATTTTTTTTGCGGTTTAATGAATAAATTACAATTTTTTTATGTATAATATGAATAAAAAGAGTATAAAGATAAAATATATACATTGGTGGCTTGTTACATGTTGTGTCTTTGTATTTATTATGGTTTTCATCGGTGGGTTAACTAGATTAACAGATTCAGGATTATCTATTGTTGAATGGAATATATTTTCAGGCATATTGCCTCCTTTATTTAATAATGATTGGGTATCATTATTTGAAAAATATAAAGAGTTTCCAGAATTCAAGTTAATTAATAAAAATATAAATCTAGATGAATTTAAATTTATTTTTTGGATTGAATATATTCACAGAATATGGGGAAGATTAATTTTTTTAATTTTTTTAATTCCTTTAATGTTTTTTTTAAAAAAAAAATATATACCTAAAAAATTTAAAAAACATTTTTTAATAATTTTATTGTTAATTATATTACAAGGTTTATTTGGCTGGTATATGGTTAAAAGCGGCCTGAATGATATACCTGATGTTAATCATTACAGATTATCAATACATCTGACAATGGCTTTTATTATTTATGGTTATCTACTCTTACTTACATTTTCTATCTATAATTTAAAAAAAAATAAAAGAAAAATAACTACAAAAAATAAAAATTTTCATTTTTTTAACTTATTTTTAATATGTTTAGTTTTAATAACAATTTTTTCAGGTGGAATGGTTGCAGGTCTGGATGCTGGCCTTGTCTATAATACCTTTCCTTTAATGGGGGATGTGTTTATACCAATGGATATTTTGGAACTGAAACCTAAATTTATAAATTTTTTTGAAAACCCAGTTACTGTACAATTTGAACACCGTATTTTAGGGATAATAACTTTTACTTTAATACTGTTAATTTGGCTTTATGCAAGAATAAAGAATCTGCCTTTAAGTGTTAAAAGAAAGATAAATATTCTTTTATTGGTTGTGATAATACAAGTTACCCTTGGAATAGCTACATTGATGTCTTATGTAGAAACGACTATAGCTTTAATTCATCAATCTGGAGCTTTAATTCTTTATACCGTATCAATATGGATTTTCAAAAGTTTACCATTCGTGTCCAAGTGATATAAAAAAACCATCTTGTCCAGCATCGGCTTTATAACCTGGTGCGTTATGGTATGTAAGAGAAGTATCTAATCCAAGTACATCTCCAAAACCAAATGATATATAGTAATAGTCCCAACTATCAACATCGTTAGCTTTTTCTGCATCACCATCTAAATCATCAATGTCAATATTTCCATATGTATATGATACAGAAATGCCCGTGCCAGGAATTGTTCCTTCAACACCTACTTCTGTATAAAATGCATCTGGTGTATTAGGACCAAACCATTTCGGAGCATATGCTAAATAAACATATGGTGAAATTGCAAAATCTTCAGCTACCATTCCAAGTGGAATTTCAGTACCTAAACTCAAATAATATTCATTAAATTGAGTCTCGTCAGTTTCTCCAGGATAGAAATAGTATAAATCACCTATATCAATGCTTATTGGTCCAAAATCAGTTGCATATCCAAAATACCAATCAAACTCTGATGGAATCGCAGAGTTTGTAATTGCACCAGTCCAAACACCTGTATACAAACCACTTGAATGACTTAGATCAGCACCAATTGCAGGAGACATATCTTTAGAACTTTGACTCTCTCCTCTCCATACATAATGAGAAGACCAACTTGTGTTATAACCAAGACTAATTCCAGTAGCTTTTTCTAGAGCTTCTCTTGAAAGATCTGGTCCAGCAGCATATGAAATATTACCAGCAATTAATGCCGTTGATAACAAAACTGTAAATTTTTTCATAATATTACAAACTTCCTTTCACTATAACAATCAGCAATTAATATGCAAAGTAGATAAAAATTTATTCATTACTATTACTTAATCTTTTCTCTTATTTAACTATATTCTAAATATATTAAAAGTGAACAATTATATTGCCCTATATTATTATTGTTTTTTAATTAATCGTATTAATTTTCCAAGAAGGTGAGGTAAAAATAATCCATGAATAATTTTGATTAGTGCTCCTTTTATAAATTCCTTTAGGTGATATTACTGAAATTTTTTTTTTTTTCTCAATACATTTTTTTTTTTTTTTTACAAAAGAAAAATTAGGATGGTTTTTATGAAACTCTTTTTTTTTTTTTTTGGAATCTTTTTTTCTATCTACTTCTTTAAAATCACATCCATGTATTTGAAATAAAACTAAATTTAAAGATTTTTTTTGTGCAAAAATTATTCCTTGGGTAATATCTTCTATTTTGTTTTTTTTATTTACAAACTTAAAAATTATATCTTGATTTTTATTAGCTAACCTAAGACCCTTTGATGCATACTTAGACAATACTCGTAAATTTTCTTCATTAAAAACAAAATCTATATGTTGTGTTTGTTCATCTATATATTTTATTTTACTTAAAGCTATTTTAATTTTAGATGAATCTAGGGACACAGGATGTAAAGTGGCTCCTAATTGTCTATTATTTATAAATATTGTGGAAGTTAAACCAATACTTCCTTTTTTTTTTTTATTCCATAAAAATGTACTAAGGTAGTTTACAGGATTAGTATAACCCTCACTATAGATTTTTGAAGAATCAGCTTTTATTGAATAATGAAATATTGAAAAAAAAATTAAAAATAAAAAAAAAAATTTATTCATTAATACATTTTTTTTAATTAATTCCAAGATTTTGATGTTAAAACAACCCATCCTTTCGATATTTTATTTTTTCCACCATATATTCCTTGAGAAACATCTCCAATAATTTTTCTTGGTTCATCATAATCATAACCTTCGTAATCTTCATTTATTTTTTCAAAAATAATATTAATCTTACCAGGTTCTATAAATAGGTATCCGGCCGTAGTGTTAATAGCTGTAGGAATTACCCAAAATTTCTTTTTCATTTGAAACACTTCAAATAATATATCTTGACTTCTATTTGCTTGCTTTAAGGCTTTTGGGATCATTTTGCTTAATAATTCAATATTCGAATCTGAAAAAACTGGAAGTAACCCACTAATATCACCATCTCTCTCTACAATTCTATAATTAATTTTGCTAAATGAACTTGCGATTGTAGTTTGTGAAATATTAATCGGATGTACTGTGTTTTTTTTATTTCTACCTTGCACTGGAATTGTTTGAACAATTGCTACATATTGTTTTCCTTTTTTCCAAATATAAGTTGATGGATCTGATTTACCTGCAGTATATACACCACTTTCTTCCCATGATTTTTTTATTCCACACGAGCTAATAAAGAATAAAATTAAAAAAAAATAAATTTTTAAAATTTTTGTAAACATTATAAAATTATAAAAAACAATATATTATTATATAATTCGGTTATTTTAAAGAAATGAAAGTTTATATTTATGAATTCAATTGAAACTACATTAAGTAAAAATTATAAACAAGAAAATTTTCCTGTAGGTTCTTGGCTACTATCAAAAGAAATTAGGCCTCAAATACTCGTTTTCTATAAATTTGCAAGAGCAGCAGATGATATTGCAGATAGTCCAAATTTAAGCAAAAATGAAAAAATAAAGAGGTTAAATTTATTTAAAAAAGCTATTAAAAGTAAAAAAGGGAGAGTTCCTAAAGCAAATGATTTAAGAAAAATATGTAAAAAAAACAAAATTAAAATAAATCATGCGTTAAATTTATTAAAAGCATTTAAGCAAGATGCAGTAAAGAAAAGATATAAAAATTGGACAGAATTAATTAATTATTGTAAATATTCAGCCACTCCAGTTGGAAGATTTGTAATAGATTTACACAAAGAAAAAAAGACAAGTTATAAATATTCTGACCCTTTATGTATTGCTCTTCAAATATTAAATCATATTCAAGATTGTAAAGAAGATTATAACAAAATTAATAGAGTTTATTTACCTTTCACATTCTTAAAAAAATATAAAGTTAAATTGCCACAGCTAAAAAAAAATTACACAGAAAAAAATTTAAGACTTGCGATAGATGAAATTTTATCTCATACGGAAAAATTAATTAAACAAGCAGATAAATTTAAAAAAATTATGGAAAATAATAAACTATCTAATGAGACAACATTTATTTTAGAAATTGCAAAAAGTTTACTTAAATTATTAAAAAAAAGGGATCCTTTAAAAAATAAAGTTGTTTTAAACAAATTTGATTATGTTAAATGTTTTGCAAAAACTTTTTTATAATTACTAATTCTTTTAAAATTACTTGTCAAATAACACTAAAAATATAATTAAATACCAAAAATCTTCATTTTTTTGGGGTATAAAAATACTTGAGAAGGAAAAAAGGAATGCAATGTTTACAATTTATGCATTTTGCAAAAAAGCAGATACAATTGCTGATAGTAATCAATTAAAGAAAAAAAAAATAAAAAAAATAAATGAGCTAAAAAAAGAAATTAAAGAAACTTTTAATAATAATTTACATAACAATTTTAGAAGAACATTAAAATATTATATAAATTATTATAATTTAAATAAAAAATATTTTCTGGACATAATTAAAGGAGTGGAAATGGATATTGACAATATTATGATTTGTCCAAGTAAAAAAATTTTTAATTTATATTGTTATAGAGTTGCTGGCGCTGTTGGGTTATTAAGTTTAAAAATTTTCGGTGATTATAATAAAAAAACAAGATCTTTTGGTCTTTATTTAGCTAAAGCTCTACAAATTACAAACATTTTAAGAGATATAAAACAAGATAAAAGCATGGGAAGAATGTATATTCCAAAAGAAATTTTAAAAAGCGTTGGAATCAAAAGTACTAATATAGATTTTATTCTAAAAAATAAAAGACTCCCAGAGGCTTGTGCAAAACTAGCAATTGTCGCTGATTTAAATTTTAAAAAAGCAGATAAGAAACTGAAATTTTGCTCAAAAAAAAAATTAAAATCTGCAATTTTAATGATGGACACTTATAAATTACTTTTAAAAAAATTAAAAAAAAGAGGTTGGGATAGTTTAGAAGAAAAAGTAAATCTAACAAAGTTTGAAAAATTTTTTCTCTTTCTTAAAGGAATAGTTTATTAATTGAATAAATCAATACACATAATAGGAGCAGGACTTGCTGGTTTATCTTGTGCAGTTCATTTATTAAAAAAAAAAAATATAAAAATAACTCTTTACGAAGCATCATCTTTGTTTGGTGGTAGATGTAGATCATACAATGAAAGGGATTTTAATTGTCTTTTAGATAATGGCAATCATCTTATTATAAAAGCGTATAAAAATACATTTAACTATCTTAAAAAGATAGATGCCAATAAAGAATTAATATCTAATAATAAAACTTTTTATCCTTTTGTTGATATAAAAAAATCAGAGGTATGGAATGTTAAACCATATTCTTTTGTTTTACCTTGGTGGATTTTTTTTAACTCTTATAGGCCTGCAAATATTTCAACTTTAGATTTTATTAGAAGTTTTAGACTTTTTTTTGCTAAAAAAAATCAAACTGTTTCTAATTTGATAAAAAAAGATAGTTTAATTTACAAAAGATTTTGGAAACCATTTACTATTGCAGTACTTAACACACACCCTAATGAAGCATCTGCAAAATTACTGTGTAGAGTTATTATTAAAACTTTGTTTTTTAGTATCAACCCACTTAAACCTTTCATAGTTAAAAAATCATTAAATGATAGTTTGATTAAACCTGCGATAAAAAAAATCTTAGATCAAGGAGGAAATATAAAATCTAATACAAGACTCAAAAAAATTATATTTAAAGATAATTTTGCTGAACAAATAGTATTCAATAAAAATTCAATAAAAATAGATAAAAATGAGTCTGTTATTTTAGCAGTAACGCCTAATGTTGTTTCAAAAATTTTACCAAATATAGAAACTCCAAAAAAAACTAATTGTATTTTAAATGTTCATTTTAAATTGAACCAAAAACATAAAAAAATAAAATTACCTAACAATTCTTTTTTTATTGGTGTTGTAGGTGGGGTAGTTGATTGGATCTTTAAAAAAGAAAATATATTATCTATTACAATAAGTACTGCAAATTATTTGAATGATCTTAATAATGATAAAATATCAAAAATAGTTTGGGAAGATGTAAAAAAAATATTTAATTTACATAGAGTTAAAAGACCGAAATATAAAATAATAAGAGAAAAAATGGCAACATTTGTTCAAAGTCCTGAAGAAATTTTTAAAAAACCAAAAATGCATACAAAATATAAAAATATATTTCTAGCTGGAGATTGGATAGATACTGGTTTACCTGCAACAATTGAAGGTGCTATCACCTCTGGATACAATGTAGCTAATTACATCAATAAAATTTAAATGAAAATAAAAAACATTATAAATCATTGTAAAAAAAAAATATTAGCTGATCAAAAAAAAGATGGTCATTGGGTATATGAACTTGAAGCAGATACAACCATTCCATCAGAATACATACTAATGAATCATTTTTTAGGCATTAAAGAAGAGATTCTTGAAAAAAAACTTGCAATATATATTAAAAAAAAACAAAATTATGATGGGGGTTGGCCATTATTTTGGAATGGTGAATCAAATATTAGTACTAGTGTCAAAGCTTACTATGCTTTAAAACTTGCTGGCGAAAAAAAATCATCCAAATATATGGTAAAAGCTAAAAAAAAAATTTTGGATTTAGGCGGTGCTAACAATTGCAATGTTTTTACAAAAATAAGCCTAGCTTTATTTGAACAAATTTCGTGGAAAAAAATACCATCAATGCCCGTAGAAATTATGTCGTTGCCAAAATGGTTCCCTTTCCATATTAATAAAATTTCATACTGGTCAAGAACTGTTGTTGTACCATTATTAATAATCTTAGATAAGAAACCTAGGGCAAAAAATTTAAAAAAAGTAGATATACAGGAATTATTTACAAATAATAAAGAATTAAATATAAATTATGGAAAAGAATCTTTTTTTTATTTTCACTTATTTTCTTTTATTGATAAATTTTTAAAAATAGTCGAACCTATTTTTCCAAAAAAATTAAAAAATAAATCTATAGATAAAGCTAAAAATTTTATACTTAATCGTTTAAATGGAATTCATGGATTAGGAGCAATTTTTCCTGCAATGACAAATTGTACTATTGCACTTGACTTATTAGGAATTACAAAAGAATATAAAATTTCATTAAATAGTGTTAAAAATTTAATTACTCACAAAAAAAATTATAGTTATTGCCAACCGTGTTTATCACCTGTTTGGGACACTGGTTTTAACGGTTTATCACTTTTGGAATCAGGCCTTACATTAAAAGACTCTTCTATTCAAAAAGCATGCAAATGGTTAGAAAAAAAACAAATTTTAGAAATTAAAGGGGATTGGATTGTTAATAATAAAAATCTTTTACCAGGAGGATGGGCTTTTCAATATGAAAATGATTTTTATCCTGATGTAGATGATACTGCTGTAATAGTAATGTTTTTAGATAGAGCAGGATACCAAAATAAAAAAAGATTAGAAATAGCATGTAATTGGATCATTGGAATGCAATCAAAAAATGGGGGTTGGGGGGCATTTGATAAAGACAATACATATCATTACTTAAATAATATTCCATTTGCTGACCACGGGGCGCTCTTAGACCCGCCAACAGCAGATGTGTCTGCTCGTTGTATCTCTATGCTTAGTCAAATCAACAAAAAAAATTATAAAAAAATAATTCAAAAAGGAGTTAAGTTTTTAAAAAATGAACAAGAAAATGATGGTTCGTGGTTTGGAAGATGGGGTGCTAATTATATTTATGGAACTTGGTCTGTTTTACATGCATTGAAAGCAGCTGGGGAAGATATGAATGAAAGTTATATAAAAAAAGCTATAACATGGATAAAAAATAAACAAAATAAAGATGGTGGTTGGGGAGAAGACTGCACAACATATTGGAAAGAAAAAAAAAATGTGCCGTCTATAAAAAGTATGCCAAGTCAAACGTCTTGGGCAATTTTAAGTTTGCTTATTACAGAAAAAATTAATGACACGTCTATAGAAAAAGGTGTTACTTTTCTAAAAAAAAATTTTGATAAAAAAAAACTGTGGGTTGATAATCATTTTAATGCTGTGGGGTTTCCTAAAGTTTTTTATATTACTTATCATGGCTATGCTAAATACTTTACTAATTGGGCTCTTTCAAGATATAGAAACTTAAAAGAAGGAAATATAATTAACAGAAATTTAGGTTTATAATAATTTAATGATAGATAAATGTAGTTGTGGAAAAATAATTAAATGTGAACCTAATGGTAATTGCTGGTGTAAGCAACTAAATTACAAAATAAAAAAAACTAATATAGATAATCAAAGTAAAAAATGTCTGTGTAAAGATTGTTTAAAAAAAAAATTAAAAAATACTAGTTATTCACAAAACTTATAACAATTATATCAATAATAAATTTGAAGAATACCTTTGAATATCTTACATATGTAAAAATATTTATTAACAATTTTTACATAAGGATATTTACATGAAAAAAATTAGTTACGTTTTGTTAGCTTTAACTGCACTTTTTGTTAATTCAACTGTTTACGGAGTAGAAGCAAGAATTTCTGCTACATCTGTTACTCAAGCATTACAAAATGCTAAAAGCAAAAATGATTTTTCTGCTTTAAAAAGTACCAAGTTTGATGTTAAAAACAAAGTTTACATGATAACTTATCTCACAAAAGATGGTGATATTGAAACTCTTAAAATTAGCAAAATAAACGGTAAGGAAGTCAAATAAATTTATTTTTTTTAAAAGGTCTCTTAGGAGACCTTACTTCTTTAATTTTATTTTATAGCTGCTTCTTGATGATTTTCTTCTTTTCTAATTTTTTTTAAAGACTCTTTTACTTGTTTTTCAAAAATATATTCTGCTGGTCTTTGATTATTTAATGGTATATCAGGTACCATTTCGCCCTCAGTTTTTGGCCCAAGCAAAGCAACTTTTAAAGTTTTTAGAGGATTTTTAATAGAATCTTCAGCAGCTGTTGGCTCATAACCACAATGAACCATACAATCTGCACATTTTTCATAATTACCAGTTCCATATTTATCCCATTCAGTATTATTCATTAATTCATCAAAAGTTTTTACATATCCTTCTCCAAGTAAATAACAGGGTTTTTGCCATCCAAAAATATTTCTAGTTGGGTTTCCCCATGGTGTACATTTATAATTTTGGTTACCAGCAAGAAAGTCTAAAAATAATGAGGATTGGCTAAATTCCCATTGTTTTCCCTTACCTAATTTAAAGATATTTCGAAAAAAATTTTTTGTTTTTTTTCTTTTTAAAAAATTTTTCTGATCAGGAGCCCTTTCATATGCATAACCGGGAGATACAGTAATTCCATCTACACCTAAATCTGTAACAAAATCAAAAAATTCTGCTGTTCTTTTTGGAGTCATTTGATGAAACAAAGTGCAATTGACATTACATCGAAAACCTTTTTGTTTTGCTACTTTTATAGCCTGAATAACTTTTGTATAAACTCCTCCACGACAAACTGAATGATCGTGTTCTTTTTCTAAACCATCTAAATGAATAGAAAAAGTTAGATATGGGGATGGCTTAAATAAATCTAATTTCTTTTCTAATAAAAGTGCATTAGTGCAAAGATATACAAATTTTCCTTTATTAATTATTCCCTTTACAATTTCTCCAATTTCTTTATGAACTAATGGTTCGCCTCCTGGTATAGAAACTATAGGCGCGCCGCATTCATCTACTGCATTTAGACAATCTTTGACAGACATTCTTTTATTAAGTATTTCATCTGGATAGTCAATTTTTCCACATCCAGCACATGCCAAGTTACATCTGAATAATGGTTCAAGCATTAAAACTAAAGGATATTTTTTATTTCGTTTAATTTTTTGTTCAAAAATATACTTTGCTACTTTAATCTTTTGTAATAAAGGTATTCCCATTTTTTATGCAATTAATTCTTTTTTATTTTTTTTATATCTTATACCTGCTGGTAATTTAAATTCTACTTTTTCTTTAATTCCATTCATAATTGTTACATTTGACTTTTCCATTTTTTTTAATTCGTTTACTACTTCCATTACAACAGCTTCGGGTGCTGATGCTCCAGCAGTTATACCAACAGTTTTTACATTTTTTAACCATTTTTTATTAATATCATAAGATCCATCAATCAAATAACTAGGTATTTTTATTTCTCTTCCAATTTCTTCTAATCTTTTAGAATTTGAACTATTTTGAGAACCAACTACGAGTAATAAATCAACATGTTTAGCTAAATCTCTTACAGCTTCTTGTCTATTAGTTGTGGCATAGCAAATATCTTCGACACCTGGGCCTACAATATGAGGAAACCGTGTTTCTAATTCTTGAATAACATCTTTGGTATCATCAACGCCAAGCGTTGTTTGTGTTACATATGCTAATTTATTTTCATCTTTTACTTTTAATTTTCTTACATCTTCTTTTGTTGATACTAAATGTACTCCTCCAGGAATTCTTCCTTGTGTACCTTCAACTTCTGGGTGTCCTTCGTGTCCAATCAAGATTATTTCATAACCTTTCTTTGCGTATTTTTTTCCTTGGTTGTGTACTTTTAAAACTAATGGACAGGTAGCATCTAAAACAGGTAATTTTCTTGATTTTGATTCATCTTCAACTTTTCTAGAAACTCCATGTGCACTAAATACTGTTACAGCACCATTTGGAATTTCTTTTATTTCTTCAACAAAAACCGCTCCTTTTTCTTTTAAATCTTCAACAACTCTTTTATTGTGAACAATTTCATGTCTTACATATACAGGAGGTCCATAAATTTTTAGAGCTTCTTCAACTATATCGATCGCTCTATCAACACCTGCGCAAAATCCTCTGGGTTGTGCTAAAATAATTTTCATTTTTTTTATTTTATCAAACTAAACTAACATTTCTACAATATCCGTTATCAATAAACCATTCAATAGCGTCTTTTAATGCATTTTTAGCTGATTTATACTTATAATTCAATTCTTTTTTAGCTTTTTCACTAGAAAAAAACATCTTTTTTTCAGCCATTCTTATCATATCAACAGTTAGCATTGGATTTTTAAGATTAAATAATCTTGCAAAAATTTCAAAAATGTACCCGATTGGATAAAGTGGTTTTTTAGGTAATTGTATTTTAGGTGGATTATGACCGCATAAAACTGAAATCATTTCCAATATTTCTTTAAATGTCATATTTTCTCCTCCTAAAATATATCTTTCTCCAAATATTCCTTTATTAAAAGCTTGCAAGTGTCCTTTCGCGACATCATCAACATGAACAATGTTAAGGCCAGTATCTAGGTAAGCAGGAATCTTTTTCATTGCGGCATCTAAAATCATTTTTCCAGTAGGTGTTGGCTTTATATCCCTTGGTCCAACAGGTGCAGCTGGATTTACTATAACAACCGGGAGTCTTCTTGTTTTATATAATTCTTTTACTTTTTCTTCGGCTATAAATTTTGACTTTTTATAATGTCCTATCATTTGATCTTTATTGACCGGTGTTTTTTCATTAGCTATATCTCCATTTATTGGTTTCCCTAATACAGCAACGCTACTTGTGTAAATAACTTTCTCAATTTCTGAATTCAACGCTTCCTCCATCAAATTTTCTGTACCAGTTACATTATTTTGATAAATTTCTTCAGGCTTTGGGACCCAAAGTCTGTAATCCGCTGCAACGTGAAATAAATATTTACAATCCTTTAGACTTTTTTTTAATGAATCCCTATCCTTTAAATCACCGTATACAATCTCAACATCTAAATTTTTTAAATTATCTAAAACACTAGATTGTCTAACTAATACTTTTACCTTATGACCTTTTTTTAGAAGCTCTCTTAAAACTGCTGAGCCGACAAAACCTGCTGCTCCTGTAATTAATGTTTTCATTTTTTAAAGAAATATTTTTCTAATGGTAATAAAATAGTTAAATTTGCTAAAAATACAGAAAATAAAGAAATAATTAATAATATTCCCATACTTGATGTTCCGGCATGTGAAGACAGTGATAAAACAAAAAAAGCCCCTAAAGTTGTAAGTAAACTAAAAACAACAGCTGAAGGAGTAGAGCTTTTCTCAAAATAATTTTCCAAATTATCAAACTCTTCTGTTCTCAAAACTGTTTGAATAGATGTGGCTGCGCCAAAACCAAAAAGTAATGGTAATGCAATAATATTTGCAAAATTTAAATTAATGCCAAGCACACCTAAGAAATACAAAGTAAATAAAAAAGCAGCGATCAAATTTACAAAAACAATAAAAACTTTTTTAAAATTTCTTAATGTGAAAATTAAAAATAAAGTTGTTAAAAATATTGAAGCACCTATAGCTTCTTTAAAAGATTTAACTACTTCTTTCCCAGCTTCATAAGTAGTAAAAGAACCACCAGAAATATTTAAATTAATATTGGATACGCTTGCAATAAAACTCTTTTTATAATCAAAATTATCTAAATCTTTTGAAGGAACAATTTCAACTCTAATTTTTCCATTTTGCCCAATATATCTTTTTTTCAAAGAAAGAGGGATGTCTTCTTCAGAAATAATTTTTGCCTCTAAACTTTTATTAAATCTTTTAATGTTTTGATTTAAAAAATAAAAAAATTGTTTTTCATATTCAATAAATGAGCCGGAATCTTCATAGGAGTTTATTCTTTTCTCTAATCTCTTAATTTCTCTTATATCAATTTTATTTTTATAATTTTTAGAAATTTTAATCTGTAAATCTGATAGCAGATCGTTTATTTTTATTTTTTCGAGTGCAAACTCTCTAGGTGTTAGTAATCTAGGTTCTTTCAATTCCATTTTTGGATAAAAAGTTTTAAATTGATCTAAAATTTCCAATTTTTTTTCTTGCTTTTCCGGAATTAGGTCAAAAAAAGATATTGCTTCTTTTATTTCATCTGAATTAACAATGTGATTTTTTATATCACTTATTTCGGAAAAATTGTCCACTAAAATATCTACGCTATGCGGGTTAACATTTTTATCTTTTATTAATTCATTCATTGTTTGTACAGAAGTTGTGTTTTGGTCGCGTAGTTTTATTGGATCATTTTCAAATTGTATTTTTTTCAAATTATTAATAGAAACTAAAATTAAGGCAAGTGATAAATAAAAAAGAACTTTACTATTTTTCTTTTTATTAAAAAAAGAAAACAATTTCATTCTTTCAAAATCACCCCAACCCGAGAATGTTTTTTTGTCTTTTTTTAAAATTAAAAAAGCTGGTAAAAAAAATAAAGTTAAAAATAAAGAAACAAACATACCTGAGCCAGCAATAGCTCCTAACTGTGCAACGCCTTTAAAAGAAGTAAAGGCAAAACTAAAAAAACCAATAGCTATTGCAATTGCGGTTAAAAATAATGCTTTCGATATACTTTTATGTGTATTTATTAAAAAATTATCGTGTTTTTCATCAAAAAGTTCCACAGATCTTAGACAATAATGAATTGCAAAATCTATTCCTAAACCAATAAAAAGTACGGCAAATGCTATAGAAATTAAATTTAGTTCTTGAAAAAGAAGCAAGGCAATGGCTGTTGTCCAAATTAACCCTATTATTAAAGTTACTAAGCTTCCAAGAATTAAATGTACACGCCAAAAAAAAGCAACGCTAATTATGATTAAAACAAATAATAATGAAATAAATATTCCTTTTTTAGAACCTTCTTCCAAATTGCTCAGTTCTTCTTGTTCCATTGGTACTGTGCCAGTTAAACGAATATCGAAACTTTCTTTGGAATCTAAATTAATATTTATACGATTGGCATGTTTATAATTGTAAAATTCGGTGTCAATCTTTTTTAAAAAATTTAAAGAGTCTTTTGAGGGAAAAAAACTATCCGTATTAAGTTTTGGTTTTAAATAAATTATTTCTCTATGATCAGCTTCAGATCCTTTAGCAAAAAGATTGCTCCAACTTAAACTATTGTTAGCATCAGAATCATAAAATAAATGTTTAGATCTTTTAGAAGCATATTCATCAAGCATTTCAGCAATTTCCGAAGATAACATATCCTTATAACAGATTTGATTAAGATGACTATCGAAACTAGACATATCAAAGTCCGCTTTAAATTTCTCTATAACTTTTTCAGAACTTTGCTCATAATCTTCGCTGGGTCTAACAACTGTATTACATCCAACTTCAGGAAGTTTTTTAAATAATTTATTAATTTTTTGAATATATTGATCGTTTAGATCTGCTATCAAAAAAAGATTTATGGTATTTAATAAGCCATATAATGTTTGATCTTGAGAAAGTCTGGAAATAAAAGGCTGATAGGCAGACATTTCATCTAAGCTTTCTTCTAATTCATCTTCTGATAAATATAAAAATCCATTTTTTTTAAAAAAGTCCAACTCATTTATATAAAAAATATCATCAAACAATTCGCCTTCTCTAGTCTTTACAAAATAATAAAATTTGGAAGCAATGTCCTGTGCAACGTCCTTTTCTCTAGCATCTATGACAACCATTATGGTATTTGAAAATTGAGGAAATTCTTTTGTAAATGCTATATCATTTTTTCTGAAGGTTAATTCTTTAGAAAGCAGATCTGTGTTAGATGTATTAATCGAAATATTTTTGTATACAAAGCACCCTGCAGCTAAAGTAATCAACAAAATAAAAAAAATGAATCTTTTAGGATATGTTAAAACCCAATTAATTAATGAATTCGTCATAGAGGAAATTGTAACTTAAAAAAAATGATTTAAAAAAAATTATTTATTTTTTTATATATTGATCAATCCAACCGGGTTCATTTACACATCTTCCAAATGCTATTTGTTTACAGCATTTAGGCTTATATTCTTTTCCTGTTTTTTCTCTATATTCGTCATATTGCCCTGCTCTATAAAGATGTTCTAAAATATGGGCCTGTTGTTCTCTTCTAGTAAAAACTACTTTTTGGCTATCTCCCTCTTTTTCAAATGCGTTATTATAATCCTGCCAAAAATGAACGAGCTCGTGTAACAAAATTGTTCTAATACATAGATCTTTTATTGGATCACCTCCTTTAATCATATACAAAACTTCTTTTCCCCCAATTTGGTTTTCTGTTGGATACCAACCAACAACAGGACATGGTTTTTCACAGGCAATTTTTGACAGTTCTTCATGGGGAATAAATTTTATTTCTGGTTGATAATTTGGTTCTTTAAAATCAGCCTTTACAACATATAAATGTGAAGAAATCCAAATAAAAAGAGATGCTATTAGTGTACTTAAAGAATCCATCTTAAATGAAATAAATCAATTTACTTTAGAATCAATATTTCTCCCATACCTTTACAATTTATATCACCTAAATATTTTTTTATATAGGTATTAGGAAAAATATCTTTAAATTCATCACTAATTTTCTCAAGATAGTTCTGAATAACTTTTAAAAAAATATAATTATTTTTACCATTATAGTTTAAATAAGGAGCAGATAATTTTTGTTTTTTTAAAACTATTGTGCCTCTTTTCATTAAAAGACCGACATTGAAACCAATCTTACCTTTAACAATAATTGTACCTGCAATCATCTGGCAACCTGTGAAATCTTTAGTATTTCCTTTGACATAAATAACCCCCGATCTCATTTTAAATCCAACTCTATGACCCGCGCTACCTTTAACAACAATAACTCCTCCAGACATTCCTAATTTTTCACCTTGAATTGAACTTCCTAAAAAATCACCTGTATTTTTAGTTATCAAAATTTCTCCATTTTTTAAAGAAGATCCGGTGTAATTTGATGAAGAACCATAAACAATGATTTTACCACCTTTCATTTTATTACCCAAATAATCCCCAGTATTTCCTTTAACAATAATTATTCCATCTTCCATTTGATCGCCAATAAAATCACATTTATTTAAATCCCCTTTAAGAAGGATTCCTTTTTTTAATTTCCCAGAAACAGAAAAAAAATTTGAAATTTCTTTTTTTTCTTTTCCATATGTAATTTTTAAAGATTTTATTGTAGAGATTTGTTTATTTACAATTTTATCTGGAGTTAATAATCCCAAATTTATTCTAAATTTTAATTTTTTTTTTAATTTGATAACTAAATAACTCATTTCATGATATTTCTTAAATGAAAATGGTATGGTCCTAATTTTCCACCATAATTTCCCGCGGATATTGATTTAATACCCTTATTAAATTTTTTACAAATAATATTAATTCCTTTTTTCATAGCAAGAGATATGTCTTTTTCATTGGTTCCATCAATTACAATTTCTAAAACAGACTCATTGTTTTTACTTAATTTTGTTTTAGTAATACCCTTTAAAGTTGGACAATAAGCATCATTTGTTGATGCTATAAGACTCTTGTACTTTGATCCAACTTTTGATCCTGATCGAACAATTCCTCCTGGAAATGG
>Ga0315338_1000801_pt1 | contig 54538 bp, 85 predicted proteins | sample ASW8metaG_FD_204518 | JGI IMG/M metagenome (GOLD analysis project Ga0315338, IMG submission 204518) | Ammonia-oxidizing marine archaeal communities from Monterey Bay, California, United States - ASW #8 | ecosystem: Environmental > Aquatic > Marine > Coastal | place: USA: California | collected... | reverse complement strand
ACCCCACCCCCCCCCCCCCCCCACCACCCCCCCCCCCCCCCCCCCCCCCCCGCCCCCCCCCCACCGCCCCCCCCCCCCGGGGGGGGCGCCGGGGGGGGGGGGGGGTCCGGTCGGCAACAGCACTCCCATATGTCCCTTGCCCAGATTTTTTCACCTTTTGGGGCCACAGGTCCGGTTTTACGGGTTTTGTGGCTGGCCTTTATTGGCTAAAGAGCCTGGTCGGTGGTTTTACCTTGGGTGGTGGCAGCAGATTTAGAGTAAATCCGGCATTGAGAGAGGTATTTGTCTACAGAACCACCCTTATCCGTGTGGAAAGGGGTAGTTCCGTAGACGTATACAAGTGTTTAAGTGACTGGACCCTGTCCATTCATCAGGCTGCGCATTTGCCACAGCCATTTGAACCAGATGGCGAGTTGCCAGATGTTCAGGATGAAGAAGACGGTTCCGGTGAGAAAGAAAGCTGCACGAAAGCAATCGCCTAGTTTCTTCATAATATAGCCTCCCAGCTACATTGCATTCTATCTGAAGGCCGGGATTTACGAAAAGTCCCAGTTAGCACCATTACCTTCGAGTTCCTTTTCTGGCACAAATTCGACCATGTCCTGCTTTAGCATAGAGAAGAAGATCCCCCTTGGGTCAAAGAGTGCTCGGACCATGATTTTTGGGTTATCGTGGTCGAAATTGGGGTCACTGGTGTCTTCTGCATAGTCACCTAGCCATACCAGTGGGTCACCTGGCTCGATGAGCTTGGTGTTGTCGAAGGTCACGGCTATGAAATACCTTAGCATAGATCGGTGGGTATAGACCGCCCCCTGAGTCGTGACCCGACCGGCTAGGCTGCCTAGTGACCTGGTCTTAGGGGACTGTTGTTTTCATCCCAGCCTGGTATTGGTTTCGCTTACCCCGGTTTTCGGGCTATTCCTTGCAGGCTCACGTCTACAAGGCAGGGCTTTCGTCCTCCACGCTTACAGGGGCGGTGCCACACTTAGCGTTTCGTAGGAACGACTCCTTTTTCGTTGAAACTTGTCTGCCTCAGCAAGTAGGTGTTCAACCAGTTGGTTACCTTCCGCTTATTCCAGTTAGTGGCTCTCTCCCCAAAGCGAAAAAGGGAGGGTGCCCAGGCGGTCGTCACCACCAAAGGCACCAACTGTCAAGGACAGTAACATGGACCGGTAAGTGTAGCACACGGTCGCCGGTCCTCCAAGTACAAATTTCTGGGGATGAATTCAACGGGAAGTTCTGCCTATAATTTTAGCTGGGATTCTTTACAAATTCACGAGGGGGGCGAGCATGGCTAATCGAATGTGGACACAGCAAGAGGAAGACGTGTTGAGGCAGGAGCGGCGGCAGGGGACGGAGGTAGCACAGGTTGCTGCCATGTTAGGCCGCTCGGAAGCCAGTATTTCTGGCAAAATCCGTGACATGAGGGATAAGGGTGAGTTTATCAGTACGGATTCCCGTGGCGCCGAGGCCCACACTACCCAAAACAAGGAAACCCTCCGAGAGGCGAGTCATGAGTTCGAGAATGTGGCACTCAAGGCGGAGATCAAGAACCTTGAGGGAAAGATCAGTGACTTTAAGACTGGAGTGAGCGTCGAGCCGGAGTGGAATGACGAGTGGGTTGGCCCCAAGGAGTGGGAGAGGGCTGAGAAGGACGGCAAGAGCCGTATCGACAAGGCGATCAAGCGTGGCCGGTTCAAGGTGGACTTTGAGAAGGGGCCGATAGCGATATGTGCGATTTCGGATCAGCACATTGCCAAGGGTACACCCTGTGACTTTGCCCGGATGCGTGAGGATGCCGAATTGATCCGCGATACGGAAGGGTTCTACGCTGTACTTGGCGGAGATGGGGTGGATAACCATATCAAGCACCGTAGCGCCATGATCTCGGCGCGAAGCAACCCGGATGACCAGTGGCGGTTGTTCGACCACTACTTACAGCTATTTGGGGATGGCAAGCACAAGGAAAGCAAGATACTGGCGGTGATATCTGGAAACCACGATGCTTGGACAGCAGAGATGGCTGGTGTGGACTATCTCTCCCAGGTGGTAGCCAACAACAAGCTCTGTTACGCCCCGGCTGAGGCTCGGCTGGATATTACCGTGGAGGGGCAGCCATATAAGATGGTCATGCGTCACCAGACGGGACGGTTCAATAGTTCGCTGAACCAGACCCATGCGGTCAAGCGGTTCTACGAATACAACGACGAGACTTTCGATATTGGGGTAATAGGGCATCACCACGAAGCTGCGATTGAGATGTTCATACGGCATGGCTTGAAAAGGTATGCTGCCCGTCCCGGTAGCTACCAGATCACCAGTCCCTATGCACACCAGTATGGATTCGGCAGGAGCATACCCACCTGCCCGACGTTTGTGCTATTCCCTGGCGAGCGCAGGATGATAGGGTTCTCAGATGTGCGTGATGCCGTCTGGGCATGGGGTAATGTAATTGGCAAGTAGGCAAGGAGGAGTATTGTGGTAAACCCAGAGGATATTATTCGCCAATCAGTCAATGAGGACTGGGTTTTGAAGGCGGTCAGGAGCCTGTCTGGTAAGCAGGCCATAAGCCTTCGGACAAGGCTGGCCAAGAAGGGCACACTCAACTCGCTACCCAAATCCATTGTTGGCGAGCTTCACATGATCGCTGCACCTATGGATTCCCCGCCCGGCATACCAAAACACGATGTCGTCGGTATAAGCGGGGAGGAGTTTAACGCACTCGCCCAGAAGCTGGGGGTAGGGTAACCGGCAGATAGCTTGCGGACAACCACCGCCAACCACCGCCAACTGACACCCCTGTCACTGACACCAGTGACACCCCCTCGCATACGTCCGCAGGTAGCTCGCACCAAATGCGCACCAAATGCGCACCAAACGCCCACCTTTGTCCACCTTTGTCCACCCCCTCGCATACGTCCGCACCAGTACGCACCAGGGTGCATTAGATCGCATTACCTTGTTGACAAGTATTACTGTGGAAAGTACACTACTTGTGCCACACGCGACTTCTATAAGTCGTACAGGGGAGAGTCAGCAGCCTTTGTTTTACAGGGCTTGGGTTGCTGGCTCTCTTTTTTTGCGCTTCCCACACACCCCCCTTGTTGTGTACATTTGGGGTATGAGACTTCGATTCATCAAGCCAGGCACCCGTGACCGCATCATGGTCAGGATGAGCAGCGTCAATCTTCCCGACGCCTGTGCCACTCAAAAGTTTGTTGTCGGTCAGGGATACGAGCAGGTTGGATTGGTGAAGTTCCTTCTCCATCTTGTTTTCTGGAAGAAGAAGAAGTCCTAAACTCAGGGCACCAGCAATCTGGACATGCACCTAGCTCACTATGTACTCTATTGCACCGATTGCATATTTTCTTCATTTCATTACCTTGTAGCAATGTAGCCGTTCGCATGAACCCTCTGGCCGGAGAAACAAATGTCATCTGATATTACCCAAGAAGAAACGGTTGTGGAAGAAAGCTCTTTTGAGGATTCGTCGCCGGACAGCGGCCCTGAGCTTGACCTTACGGATGTGATTACCGAGGAGCCCGCACAGGAGTATGCACCTGAGCCGCAGGAACCACAGGAACCACAGGAACTACAGCAGCAGCAGCAGCAACAGTACACCCTGGCTGACCAGGTATCGGCCCTTGGCTTTGCGGATGTGCAGAATGAGCAGGATGCTCAGTATCGTCTGCTTGATTCTTACCAGCAGCTTCAAAACCAGAACAGCCAGTGGGCTGACTTCTACCAGCAGCAACAACAGCAGCATGGCCAGCTTCAGGAGTTGGCTGAGCAAGGGCGTGAGTACCAGGATCTTCAACGCGATCCGGCATGGCAGCAGTACCGGGATCAGCAGGATGCGGCTCAGGCCCAACAGCAGCAGCAGCCTACCGGCGAGGAGCATTGGTGGGCACCTCCACAGATCGACATGGATGGTCTGGAGCGATGGCGAACCCAGAAGGTTGATCCGCAGACTGGCGAGATATATGCCGACTGGGTAGAGGGCACGCCACAGGAACTCAAAGAGGATGCCGAGGACTACGTTGCCTACCTCGAAGACTGGGCGGAGAACATCATCCGCAAGCCCAACGAGGTTCTTCCTGGGATTATCGAGCAGGAGTTCGACAAGCTCTTTAAGAGCCGCTACACGGCGCTAATGCAGTACAACAATCAGTACCAGCAAGAGGTTCAGAATACCACAGAAGTAAATGCCATCAACGAGAGAAATGCTGACTGGGTATATGAGGTAGACCCCAGAACAAACCAACATCTTTCTGATGCAAATGGCAATTTGGTATTATCGCCACAAGGGCAAGCTGTTACAAATTACATTAACTACTTTAGGGGTCAGGGTATTACTGATCCCACATCGCTTTGGGAACTGGCTACACGGATGTATAGCGGCGACCTCTCGGTAGCGCAGCAGCAACAACAGCAGCAGCAATACCAGGAGGCACAGCAGGCCCAGCAGCGGAACATGGAATACTTACAGCAATCCAACCAGTACGTTGAATCTGCTGGCGGAAGTATACCTCCTGCCGAAAACCCAACGGCCCGAAGCCAGAATCCCGCCGCGAGTGCGGGGGACAAATTACGCCAGCAGGCACTTGCCGATGGTTTTTTCTAGGGTTTTTTAGGAAGGGGTGAGAAGTGGCTTATAAAGGTTTTAACCCGGTCGCGTTCTCTCGTACCGCAGCAACCACGCTGGCAAACCACATCCGCGAAGTTGAGGAGTCAATGCTCCGCAACTATCAGATGGGTGCGCTGTTGGAAGCAGGGGGGCGAGTTAACTACAACAACTCTGGTGAAGGTTTTGACTGGCCGGTACAGTACCGACTGCACAAGGTCGAAGGCAACACTGGAGAAACGCAACGAAACTTTGCACGTCGCAACTTGTGGAAGACGGCCAGCCTTGAGTTCCGTGGTTACCAAACCACTGACTCGATGTACTACCGTGAATTCCGCTCGAACAAGGGGCCGGAAGGCGTCGTAAAGGTGTTTGACAATTTTGTTGAGCGTCTTGAGACTTCGCTTACCCAGGGTCTTGGCGGCGAGTATTATGCGGATGGTTCCGCTTCGGGCAACGAGCAATCGTGGCACGGGCTGGAGTCAATGTTCGTTCTCAACGGTACGGTAAACAGCACGTCCGGTGCCCAGCGAACAGCGAATGCCGCTGACATCGTTGGCTATCCGAACGATACCTACTCCGGCCTTTCGACAGTCCTCGGCAACTACGGTGGCGAGAACGAGTCGGGACAGTATTGGCCTGACGGTATTGCTGATGCTGAGTACGATTTCTGGTCGCCGCTGGTTGTGAATTACACGACCACACATGCCGACCTTCCCAGCAGCACCAACACTTGGGCTGGGCAGGGCGACGAGGCGATGCGTTACGCGATTATCAACGCGCAGCGTAACACCAGCAAGAATGGACAGATCACCAACATCCTGTTGGCACGCGATCTGTACATGGGATTGTTGAACATCATTGACACCAAAGAGCGGATTCAGATTTCCAGTGAGCAGAGCTTGCGTGCCCTTGGTTTCAAGAACGTCTTGAACTTTGACGGTATCGAAGTTAGCTGGGAAGCCGCGATTGCCAGTGGTGTCGGCTATGGCATCAACTATGACAACATGGAATTGAAGTCGATGGATGAAAGCCTGCTTCGCTCGGAAGGGCCGGAGTATGACATTCATTCACAGTCTTTCAATGCCGTCGTGAGTACGCTGTCGAACTTGAAGTTCTCCTCACCGAGAAACTTCTTCAAGCTGGCTGCTCTTGCTTAGTCCCCTTTTCTTGAAAGGAAAAGAAAAATGAAGTATGACATTCCTCCTTTTGATTTGGGCGAAACGCTCTCGGGGACTGACAGTGACAGCAACTTGACCAATGCTCATTGGGTTGGTGCTGTTTTTGAATTCCCCGACGTTGATCGCACACCCGCGCTTCGCGGTGGCAAAAGCCGCCGCAGTGGCCAAGCCCTCCGGGCAGTGTGCTGTCGTAACACCAAAGGCTCGGCCCTAACTGTAGCTACTGCTACTTATGGTCTAGCCCTTGGCTTTGATGTGGATGACTCTACTGGACGAGTTGCTGCCGGTTCTTGCGCAGGTCGCAGTTTGGCTGAAAACGACTGGTCTGGTATTGGTGATCCTGAGCTTGGGGCAACCACTGTCGCAGATGACGACCTTTTTTGGTTGATTATCGGCGGGGTTGTGCCAGTTTACGCAGAAGGTGGCATCGCTGTGGGTGCCCCGGTTGTTGCAGATGCAGGTACTGATGGCCATGTCATGGCTGCCACGGCTGCTCACATCGGCAACATCATGGGCGTTGCGGTCGATGCGATAAGTGACAATAACGCAGGTTTAGTTCACTTACACGTTCCTTACTAAGGCTGAGAGCACCCGGCTGCGCAGCCAAGCAATTCGGGTCTTGGGTACGCCCGCCGGGTCTTAATTGACCCGGCGGGCGTCTTTTGAATAGTGAAGGGAGAGGTCTGTAATGTCTCATCCAGGTCGGGGTCGGTCCAGGCGAAGGCGTGGTGGTTATCGTGGTCGTCGTGGTTGGGGGCGCGGGCGTCTCCGCGACCGTTTACGGAACAGGCTCAAGCGTCGTCGTTTTGGGCGTCGTCCAGACCGACCGGACACAGGCAAACGGCCAAGGCCACCCTCTGACGAGAAACCGGAAACACGACCAGACAGACGGCCAGACAGACCACGACCAGAGAGGCGACCGGACAGGCCGCGACCTCGACCTAGACCGCGACCTCAGCCGTGGGACGGTGGGCGACCCCCCGGAATTCCCGATAGGCCACCACGACAACCTCCAGGTCTTCCGAATCCGGGTGTGCCTTCGTTGCCTCCGGACGTGCCTCAACCTCCTCCTAGTTTCCCGGTAATTGACGGGCCAGGCGGGCCAGGTGGCTTTGGCGGGAAACTTCCTCCGGGCATGGATGGTATCTGGGATGGTGGAATGCCAGGCGACTTTGATGGTGGCACACCCCCTTCGTTCTTGGATCATTACCGAAATCAGGGACGCTGGGATAAGCTGCGCGAAGATCGTGGCGGCAGGGATGAATACGGTATGCCGATAACTCCTGGCGGGCCTCCTCCGGGTGGTGGTCGTGGCGGCAGATTTGGCATCGGTCGCGAATTTTTCCAGAACCCGTGGATGGATGGCGGCGGGCCTCCACAGCAACCTCCGGGCTTTGGTAATTGGGGCGGTGGTGCCGACTTCCAGTTGCCTCCGGGCTTTGGGCCTCCTCCGGGTGGTGGTGGACCTCCACAGCAACCTCCGGGCGGACCTCCACAACTTCCACCGGGCGTTCCAATATCCCTTGGCGGTGAGCCGAAGCCTCCGGGCGGCGGAATGCCTGGCGGCGGGCCTTCGTTACCTCCGGGCGTGCCTCAACCTCCTCCGGGTGGCTTTGGTGGCTCATTGAGCGGGGCCATGCCCTCGCAGACCCCTCAGCCTTTTGTGGGAAGCAAAGCGTGGGGTGTTCAGCAAAGGGGGATGGCAGAGGCGGCAGCAGTCAGGGGACGCAAGGAAGCGCAGGCCTTGGGGCTTCCACCGGCATCTCCGACTCCTAGTGGGACTCCTCCTTGGCAGCAAGGGGCAGTAGGGCCAACAGGCGAACCTCCTGTAGGCGGGCCAGCGGAGGGGACTGGAATGCCAGAGCCAATGCAACCTCCGGGTGGTGCAGGGATGCAGCCCGGTGGTGGAGCTTCGGTAGCGCCCTCCGCAGGTGGACTTCAAAAGCCATCAACCGAGGGATGGGGGTCTGTTGTTGACTGGAAAGAACGCCCCCGTGGTGCAGATGGTAAGCCCGCTGGCTGGGTAGGCGTCGACAGCCAGGGAACTGTTGTTAATGATGCAGTGCTTGGTCCTGACGATGCGGCTGCGGCTCCGGCTGCGGCTCCTGTTCCTGTTCCTGCTCCTACTTCTACTCCTGTTCCTACTTCTACTCCGGCTCCTGCCCCTGCCCCGACTACGGGGATGATGCCCGGACCTGCCGAGCCTCCGATGCAGCCAGCGGTACAGCCTCCGATGCTGCCTCCGGTACAACCCCCGGCTGCCCCTCCTGTGCAAACTCCGGTTAATGCTCCCGGTATGTTGCCAGGGTTTATGGGTCCACAGCAGCTTCCTCCGATGGGTGGAATGCCTGGCGGTGGTGCAGGCTTCCCCGGTATGCCTCCAATGGGTGGAATGCCTCCAATGGGCGGTGGGCCTCCAATGGGCGGTGGGCCTCCAATGGGCGGTATGCCTACTCCGGGCGGTGGTATGCCTAGTGGGCCAAAGCCTCCTCCGGGTCTTCCCACTAAGCCTTCACAGGCTCCGACTCAGCGGAAGACTCCGGGTGCAAGGCCGCCTATTCAGAGGGGGACGAGACGCCCTCCTCCGGGCGCAAGGCCGCCTATTCAGAGGGGCCGTAGTCGCCGTTCTCCGGGTGCGAGGTGATAAATGGAAACCAGAGGATGTAGCCAATGCTGTGGTGATTTCCCGCTGACAGATGAGTATTTCCATCGGGATGTTAGTAAGGCGGACGGTTTCAAGACCGTCTGCAAGATGTGCCGCTTGGATGAAAAGAAGCGGAAAGAAAACGATGTGATTGATGATCGCATCCAAAAGCTGGAAGAACGGGGAATCAAGCTGCTTGATACGCTCGTCACGGGGGGAAGTAATATTCCCCACATGGCTGAGACATATCAGCGGATTATGGAGGTGTTTGGCGGGCCGATGGGCTTTGCACAGCACTTCCTTGCCAACTATCTCAGCACCAAGCCGGGTAGTGCGGCGAGAGGGAAGCAGATTAACACGATTATCAGCCTTGGCGTTAAGGTGAGCGAATCCGGTGCTGCTGAAAAGAGCCTAGACGGAATTACCGACGAGGAACTGGAAAGCGAAATCAACGCTACCGCCAAGGCTTTGCTTATGTTCAACCCTATTGATGGATCAAAGAATGTTGGAATGGAGGATTCTAGGGTAAATGGCGGAGAAACAATGGCCTCTTGAGGCGGCTGAGGTTCCTGATTCTTACAGGCCCGAAGTAACCGAGCAGCAGAAGCGTGAGATGCGTTTGCTTTATGCAGAACGCTCTCGCCGTCGCATCGAATCGCTCCGACTCTACGAGCCCCTGCCATTTCAGGAGTCTTTTCACGCCAGCAATGCCAAGGAAGTCCTCATACAGGCTGGAAACCAGGTAGGCAAGTCGCTCTGTGCGTTTGTTGAAGACGCAAGGGCGGCCACAGGCCAAGACCCTTACAGCAAGTACCCCAAGGAGAACGGGGTGATGGTTTGTTTGGGCATGGACGAGGGGCACATTGGCAGAACGATCCACAAGTACCTGTTTCGGGCGGGTGCATTCAAGATTATCAGGGACGAGAAGACAGGATTCTTCCGGGCATGGAAACCGTGGGTTGAAAGCGACTGGGTGAGGAAAGAGGATGCCAAGCCTGCACCGCCGCTGATTCCCCCAAGGTATATCAAGCGGTTCGCGTGGAAGAAACGGGCGCAGCATGTGTTCGAGGTCTGCGAGCTTCACAACGGCTGGGTAATCTATGCGATGGGTAGCAAAGGTGACCCGGCACAGGGGTTTCAGGCCGATCTCGTGCATATCGACGAGGATTTGGAAAAGCCGGAATGGTATGACGAAATGATTGCCCGTCTTTCCATGCGGGAGGGAAAGCTAAGGTGGTCAGCACTTCCTCACGCCAAGAACGATGCCCTAGTGAATCTCTGCGAGCGAGCGGAGGACGAGGAGAAGCTGGAGAAGCCATCAACGGTTGTTATCCGGGCAACGATCTTTGATAACCCGTTCATGCCCAAGCAGGTCAAAGAGGAGAACATCAAGCGGTGGCGAAAGCGGGGCGAAGACGAATACCGCAAGCGTGCTCTTGGGGAGATGGTCACAGATAGCGTCCTCATGTACCCCACCTTCTCAAAGGATCTCCACCGGGCTATCAGGCGAGAAGAACCACGCACACAGGTTCAGAAAATACTCACAGAAGCCAAAGGAGAGCCACCAAAAGACTGGTGTAGGTATATGGTGGTAGATCCAGGGCACAGTGTTTGTGCAGCAACATTCTGGGCTACTCCACCCCCTGCTTTGGGGGATCATGTAGTGTGCTATGATGAGCTTTACTTACAACAGTGTACGGCTGAGATTTTCGCAGAAGCAGTGATGCGAAAAACACGGGATCATATATTCCAGTCGTTTATAATTGATGCACACGGGGGCCGGATCAGGGAAATAGCGAGCGGTGTTCTACCGAGAATTCAGTACACACGGGAACTGGAAAAAAGGGGTGTGAGGAGCGTGGAGACAGGCAGCGGGTTTTATCCTGGCAGTGACGACATCACTGGCCGGGAGATGAAGCTCAGAGATTTGCTCCATGTAGGGGCTAGTGGTACGACCAAGATGTTGGTTGTCATGGAAACGTGCCCGAATCTTGTACGGGAGTTTTTCCGTTTCAAGAAGAAGGTAATGAATGGATTTGTCACAGATGAGGGGATGAGGCGGGGGAATTGCCACGCAATTGAAACGTGCGAATATGCGGCGGCTCATGGAATGAAGTATATCCAGCCTCCCTACAAGGCGGTCAGGGATACGGTTGTGACAAGGATCATCAAGGAACGGAATCAGAGATCGAAGCAGCGTCGTATGAATTCTAGTCTTAGGGGTGGTGGTTACCGCTCCTATATTAACCTTGGACCCACTGGAGAATGAGAGATGGATGCTCCCACGAATGAAGAACTTCACAACTTTGTTATGCCGGAGGTTGTCGTCGGCACGCCGGTCACCTACTACCCCACGGGCATGATTGAGGGTTCGGATGTGCGGGTTGGCTTTATCATTCGCATATCGCGTTCTGGAAGGAATGTGGTTGTGCGAACGGCAGACGGCGGGCACTTTGAATCGGTTCGCCATATAGATGATCCCAAGCTCAAGCTGAATGTGGATCACCGAGAGGCAGGCGCATGGGACTTCACGGAGTTTCACAAGGCCGAGCTTGTTGAGAGACAGGGGATTGAGAGTAGGCTTGACCGGCTAGAGGGCCGCAAGACTACCAGCCCTCCTGCCCCGGAAAAGATTGAGGAGCCGTACTCTAGCCTGCGATCAAGGGCAATCGAACTGGGCATTGAGTTCAAAGGTAACCCCAAGCGACAATGGCTTGAGATCAAGGTTGCTGAATACGAGAACCAACCGCAGGAGCAAGAGGTAAATGCCTAAATGGGATAAATCTTCTCACCCTACTGCTCCTATTGTGGATTTGTGGTTAGAGAAGATAAAAGACGCCAAGAAGCACAAGCATGACCGCTTTGGCAAGTATGCCGATGAGTGCATGAAGTTCTTTGATGGCTCGCATGATTGGATGTGGAAGGGTGAATACGCCAAGGCTCCCGGCGGTTTCCTTGACAAGGAATCCCAGGGGGCTGCGCCCACCTTTCGCATGACGGTGAATCGCGTGTTTGAGGCCGTGGCGTTGTTTGGGCCGGTCTTATATCACCGCAATCCAACCTTGCAGGTGACTCCCCGTTTTGGGCCGGAAGTTTCACCGGAGGCTTTGGGGATTAACCCGGAAGATCCCCAGATGCAGCAGCACTATACGCACTTCCAGACCCAGCAGAAGTTTATCTCTGAGATCAAGCGAACTCACGCTTCGATCAAGGAGCATTACCTGAACTGGTTGCAGCACGAGGCGGACAAGAAGGTTCAGTGTCGTCGTGCGATCAACGAGGCGATCATCAAGGGGATGGGTCTTCTCTGGACAGAGATGTACCAGCCCAAGGGTTCTGAGATTCGGCATCCCAAGAGTTACTATCTTTCGGTGGATGATCTTGTCGTAGATCCTGATGCCCAGTATTGGGAAGACATCCAGTGGATTGCCCGCCGGGTCGTTCATCCGACATGGCTTGTAGACAAGAAGTTCAACCTGAAAGGGGAGCTTACCGGGAACATGGAGTCGCTGGGTACTCAGGGGATGTACAAGTCGAAGGGCGGAAAAACGTCCAGTGAGAAGCGGGACAGCAAGACCTTCGATCTTCTGGAATACTGGGAGGTGTACACCAAGTGTGGCTTTGGTGACCGTCTTCGTTCTGCCGAGAAAAAGTCGAAGTACAACTGGGGCCAGTTTGGTGATTTTAACTACCTGGCTATCAGCCGCGACGTGCCTTTCCCATTGAATCTCCCCTCAGAGGACTTGAAGAACAAGAGCTTTGAGGAAGTGTTCATGCAGGTTCAGTGGCCGATTCCTTTCTGGACAGACGGGGGCTGGCCTTTCAGTAAGCTCTCCTTCCACGACAAGCCGAAGGAAATCTGGCCCATCTCACTGATTAAGCCTGCTATTGGTGAGTTACGTTTCGTGAACTGGTGCATGTCTTTCCTTGCCGACAAGGTTGCGGCTTCCAGTACGACTTATGTAGCGATAGCCAAGGCAGCGGGGGCAGAGATTCAGGATCAGATCAAGTCCGGTCTTGGCCCTTACACTCACATCGAGATATCTGAGTTGTTTGGGCGTAGCGTGCAGGATGTTGTTTCGTTCTTGGATGCCCCGCAGTTCAACTCGGACATCTGGACAATGGTGAGTCAGGTGCTCGACCTGATTGACAAGCGGACGGGCCTGACGGAACTGATCTACGGTTTATCTGGCCCAACCCAGATCCGCAGTGCAGCAGAGGCTGAAATTCGCAACCAGAACGTGTCTATCAGGCCGGATGATATGTCCAGTCAGGTAGAGGACTGGCTAAGTACCTGTGCGATGAAAGAGATGGAGGCGGCTGAGTGGTCTTTATCTGCTGACGACGTGAGGCCGGTTCTGGGTGCGTCAGCGGCGTACATCTGGACAAAGCAGATCAAGTCCCAGCGTTTCGAGAAGACGGTACGGGACTACGACTATCGTGTGGAAGCCGGAACGGCTCGCAAGCCGAACAAGGTCAACCGGGTACGGCAGCTTAACGAGTTTGCACAGATTGCTATGCCCCAGTTGCAGCAGTTTGCGGCACAGGGGAATCCAGGGCCATACAACGCTCTGATTGATGATTGGGCCAAGGCGAACGACCTTGATCCTGCCCGTTACATGGTTGCTGAGGAGCCGGGTCCGGGGCCGGAGGAACAGCAGATGCAACAACAGCAGCAGGCTCAGCAGCAGCAAATGCAGCAGCAACAGCAGGCTCAGGAGCAGCAGATGCAGGCTCAGGCTCAGGCGGAGCAGCAGAAGCAGCAGGTTGAGATGCAGCTTAAACAGATGGAGTTGCAGGGCAAGCAGTTGGACATGCAGGGCAAGCAGCTAGACGTTCAACTCAAGCAGGATAGTCTGGAGATTGAGAAGGAGAAGCAGCAGCTTGAACTTGAGATCATGCGAGAGAAGAAGGCGGTGGAATGATGCAGGATCATAACGAGATTTTGAAAAAGGTGCTTGGTGCCGTGGAGGGCATGGACTTTGGGCACATGGAGAAACACCACAGCGGTGGCCAGCGTGCGCCGGGCAGGGAGTTGATTTGCCGGGCCAACCTTGCCAGCAAGGTAGATGTACATAGCGAGAGAATGCGTCGTCCGGGTGACGAACAGTTTCTGGCAGAGAAGAAGAAGGCTCCCCTGGTTATGGCACTCGGTACGATTTCGACGCCACAGGGAACGATGAAGTTCCGCAAAAGGATTCAGTAGGAGAAAGAAAATGCCACCCACATTGCCACCAGGAGCACTGGGCGGGGGACCGCTTGGAATTGAGGAAATTATTCGCCAGAACTCTAATAGAGCGAGAGAGTCTATGGAGGACGAGGCGAGGAGCCTTGGCTTGGAGCGGGATCTTCCAGCATCTTTGACGGAGGAGTTTAGGCCGGGCAACGACGACTTGCCGGGGGGGCATAACGTATTCTCGCTGCCCCGTCCCGATGCGCCGTCTGCGCCGGGAACAACACCTTGGAATCCCCAGTGGAAGAACGGCATCCCTCCGCAATTTGATCCACGGCAACGGTTTGCTCCTGGCCCGATTCCCCCGTTTGGAGCAGGTTAATGTCGCTAGAGAGATATCGCGCAGAGTGTGACAGTCTAGGCTGTGTCGAGTTCTTCGATCAACTGGTTGAGGATGGGAATAATCCCGGTTTTGCGGCGATGCTGGCCCAGAGGAGTCCACCTGGGACGAAGGGGACGGACAGGAATTTCCTTGAGGGCAGCCATGACTGGGCGGATTCAATGGGAAGCACCAATCGAAAACATATTTTTGGTGAGGCAAAAAAAGCTGGCATATCCACACAGGGCAAGGTGTACAAGGGTGGGCTTGGCAGGCCGAATGATCCGATGGCGTGGGTGGGTAATTCGGGTGATGTGCTTGCGGTTTGCAAGGAGAAGGGCTTTTCCTGTGAGGGTGCGGTTAATTACAAGGCACCGGAGCGTCGGATCAAGAAGAAGCGACTTGCAGATGACATAGCGCATGGGTTCATGCAAAAGGAACTGGCAAGTGATCCTTCCCTCAGAGAAAGGGTAAAGAAAAACCCGAAGAAATTAGTGGAGTTAAAGGAGAAGGTCGTAGAGAAGCATGGCGGCAAGAAGCGGTGAGGCGATATAATGACAAAAAAGCGTGTGCAGTTAGCAAGGCGGGCAAGCAGGTCTGTTTAGTTATGACACTCCAGCGATTGAGAAAGAGGTAGTCATGTACGGTCAGGGCAATCCCTTGCAGTCATCGTTACTGGGTGGCCAGCGGAACATGGCTGGTGATCCTGCCAGCAATCTTTCCGAGGAGGAAAAGAGGTTCTTTGAGGAACTGATTCGCAAGGAGTTAGAGAAGCAGCAGGGCGGCGGTCCTTCCATGCCTGGTTCTTTTTCACCTTACGGGGGATAGTTAGCGTGGAATTCCCAGATCGGCTAGGTCATAGTGAGTTTGTTAATTCTCTATTGAACGACAAGATTTACAAGGAGGGGGCTTTCAGTGAGATAGCCCGCAGTCTGGGCCTGACGAACGAGGACGCAACGAAACAGATACAGAGGAACCCACTTCATTTTTCGCCACGGGAGCGTCGTAGTTCGATGCTTGCAGAGGGGCACATTCGTCGCCTTCAGCGTGAGGCGAGGCCAAAAGAGGCAATCATAGGAAAGACAAGGAGATTGTAATGCCGATTGATCCGCGAACGGGACAGAGACTTCCTTACCCCGGCGAGCCTGGGTATCAGGGGCCGCCACAGGCAATGCCTCCGGGTATGGGTGGTCCTCCTCCGGGCATGATGCCTCCGGGTATGATGCCTCCGGGTATGGGTGGCCCTCCTCCTGGTGGTGGTCAGCTTAATGGTGGTAGCCCCACGATTCCGGGTGGCCCAGGGGAGAGTGCTGGTCCTGCTGTACCGCCGGAACTTATGGCGCAGCAGGGCGGAGGCCCGCCTCAGCAGCCGAATCACCTTGAGGTTATTCGCATGATGATGGAGGAGGAAGCTAGGGGTTTGGTGCAGGGTGACCAGACGCCACGCCCTCTGGAGAATCAGTTGGCTGGAATGCCCCCGATATCTCCACCCACGCTGGCTCCACCCCAGATTCCGGGGATGCAGGGTCAGCAGCCGGGACTGCCTGGAATGCCGGGGATGCCGCCTGGGATGCCAGGGATACCGGGAATGGGACCACAAGGCCCGATGATAGGGTAAAAACGCATGGCCGTTGACGATGGTGTACTAACGTACAGCGATATGCTGGACTACGTGACCGCCCTGACTGATGGTGGGGCGAGGACGAAAGATCTGCGCCTGTTCAAAGAGTCAATCCTTGGTGCATACAAGGATGTTGCTATGGCGGCTGAGTGGGACTACCACATGGACGAGGGCCGCATTGATCTTGATGCTAATCAAAGCTCCAGCACGATTACTTACGACCACACGGGTGGTGCTAGTGAGCGGCTGGTGACTATTGCTGCTGGTTCATGGCCCACATGGGCCAAGTATGGCCGCATTCGCATTGACGATGTTGTGTATTCCATCGAGGACAGAAAGAGTAGCACAACAATTACGCTTAATGAGGACTCAAACCCTGGTGCTATCGACGTGGCTGCCGGGACTAGCTATGAGATTTACCGCAGGGTTTATCCTCTCCCGTCTGATATGTGGCGTCTTTATGACGTTGCTGTGGAGAAAAGCTACTGGGTTCCTCATTACATTACTCCCACAGAGTGGTTGAAGCGTGAGCGGTTTTCAACTAGTTCAGGTCAGACCTGGGCGTGGACGATTATGAAAGATCCAGACAGTATTGGACGTTGGGCGCTTTGGGTAGACCCCAGCCCCGATACTGCCGAGCCTCTGGGCTTTATTTATCGCAGGCGCCCTCGTACCCTGCGTTGGGCCGGTACAGAGACAGAGGCTCGTACTTATACTGCAACTGGTTCTGCTGATGCCAGCACAATAACGACCAGTACAGCCTTGCCTGCGAGCATGGTGGGTTCTGTCATTCGCTTGGCAGATAGCACTACGACTCATCCAACGGGTCTTGCCGGAACGTATCCATTCTTAGAGCAGCATAAAATTACGGCTCTTTCGACCACCACCGTAACTATCGACGGAACATTATCGACGGCTTACTCTGGGGATAAGATGGTGGTATCTGATCCTATCGACATGAACGACACGATGGTTGAGGCTTTGAAGGCCCAGCTAGAGTATCGGTTGAGTCGTTTCTCTAATGATTTGAGGGACATGGCATCTGCAAAGCAAGTCGCAGATGTAGAGCTTAGAAGGGCATTGGAAGCTGAGGCTCGCCACATGAGTTATCGAACTAGCGGGTCTTTTTCGCGTTACCACTACCTTTTCCGGCATCTTGGCAACACGATCACAACAGACACAGACCCCTAGCAGATAACATGCCCAGAATAAGTGATTTCATTGGTCAGATTTCTGACGCTGACGCTGGCGATTTGCCGCCGGGTGCAGCTATAAGCCAGAAGAATATCAGTACCACCTCTGCTGGTAAGTTGAAGGTCCGTGGCGGTATGCAGCCTGCCACTTTTACGTCTACTGCTACGATCTCCGCAAGCAGTTACCACACATTTCAGCGCATGTGCTTCTGTAAGACCCGTCAGGGGGACTTGATTGGTGTTAATGGTATAGAGCGGGGCTTTCGCTGGGATGGCGCAACGACGAACGTGGAGGCTCTGGGGCTAACTGCCCCTGCTTCGGCCCCATCTATTGCGTCAGCCAACCTTAATACGGCTGACAAGGGCAAGGCTCTTACGTCGCCGTATGTTGAAAATAATGGCGCTGGCCTTTACCAGATTACAAGCAGTAGCCACGGCCTGAGTGATGGCGATACGGTTCGGCTTGGAAACATTGTTGGAACAGGCTCGATGGCCAATGATTTGAACGGCCAGTCCTTCACGGTTGCGAACAAGACAACAAACACCTTTGACTTGGCTGATACGTCTTTTGATGGAGGCCACACATCGGGTGGAACGTGGAGTCAGGACGGATATGGGGCAACGGCTGGGGATTATGTTTTTGGCTATCGCTACATTGATGACACAACAACGGCTGTTCCGAGCAGTTTGACAGGACTTACAAAGGTAACAGCCTCGGAGAATGATTTCTTTACCTGGTCATCCCTTTCCACAACGTCGGAAGCACGGGGACAGTACAAACTTGAGCTATTTCGCAGCACGGCGGGTGTGACGAATGTGCTGTTCAAGGTGGCGACCATTGCCTATGGGGATATTGGGAGCGGTTTTGTCGATGAGGTGGATGACGTAACTTTGAACTTGAGTAGCGCTTCGGATGTCCTGCTTGTTTTGACGAATCCGCCGGTAGATAACAGCATTGTAGCCCGCCGGTTTGAAGTTCCGCCGAATGACAGGCCCGTGGTTGTCCAGTTTCAGGACAGATACTTCTATTTAGGGACGGTAAAGTACAACCGGGGAACGGTTGGAACGAGCGGAAGCTCCACAACAATTACAGGTTCCAGCACTGACTGGGTTTCCTCGATGGTGGGGCGGTATATTGAGGTTGCCGGGCAGACAGCCCCCAGGGAAATTACGGCGGTTGGTGGGGCCACGTCCCTGACGGTGGATACGGCCATAACTGTGTCTGCTGGAGCAAGCTACACGATTGTTCCGGAGCAGAGTAACCGCCGCCAGGTGGATTTCAGTGAGCCGGATGAGCCAGAGAGCGTTCCGGCAGTAAATGTCTTTACTGTGCAGGAGTCTGCCAATGACGACGACGACATCATTGGTGCGATGCCTCTTGGATCGTCCCTTTTCCTCTTTGGAAAGCGGAACAAGTACGCATTTTCCTACTCGGTGCTACCCACAGTAGACGGGAGTGTGCGGTACGTGGAGGATCGGGGTGCATTTAACCATTTTTGCTGGGATGTGTACGAAAATGCGGCGTACATGATGGATGACTCCGGGCCTTACATTTTCTCTGGTGGTGGATCGCAGGAAATCGGTGCCCAGATACAGGATTTATGGCGAAAAGACGGTGACGGCGACAAGCTAGATTTCACCAAGACGGACCAGTTTCATGTCAAAGTGGACAGGGCCAAAAACAGGGCTTATTTCTTTGTTTCCTTCATAGGAGACAGCGGCAGTTACCCCACACGGGCTTTGGTCTATAACATCAGGCGCAAGACGTGGGATAACTACGAGTTTCCCCAGATGATTGGCTCTGCTGCCACGATTCAGATTAGCGGAGAAACCCGCACTGTCTTTGGGGCTGAAGATTCCAACATTTACATTGCTGACAAGGGCAATACGGACGTTGTGACAGCCGAGGTCACGGGTACGGCAACAGGATCGGGCAGTACAACGCTTACGGACTCCGGGGCGAGCTTTGCGGCGGCTGTTATTGGTGCCAGCGTGTACATTTACGAGGGAACGGGCAAGGGTCAGCGCCGCACGATCACAGCGAGGACGAGCACGCAGCTTACGGTCGCCGCATGGACGACAAACCCGGACACGACCAGTAAGTATGTGGTTGGTGCCATTGAGTGGAACTGGAAATCGAAGGCATTTGGTTTTCCAGAGGATGATATTCGCAATAAGCGGGAAGTGTCGATTGATTTCAAGCCTACGACTGGCGACCAGCGTATTGATGTACGGTTTTACTACAATCACAGTTCAACGCCGTTAGAGAACGCGATGTCCCAGAAACTTGGAGATGCGGTAGAGATTCAGGAGACAAACAAGGAAGACGCTGTGGTATTTATGAAGCTGGCCCGAAGTACGCTGGAAAATTCAGTGGGCCGGGAGAAGTTCCGCTTTGACGGGATGTATAGTTCGACATCCCACGGTGACCATGAGGTTTCAGTGGAATTGCGTGGCTATGCGGCTGATGATGTGCCTGAGATCAAGAGCATTACGGTCGAGGGGGTGGAGGAGTAGATGTATTCTCGTCATGCTGCCCAATTTGATCGTTTGATAGATGCCTGTATGCCCGCAGATCAGGTGGCAATTCTAAGAGACATCTTTACCAACCCAAAGGCTACTCTTGAGCATAATGGTGCGATAACACTCAAGGGGTCTTTGGTTGCTCCGAGTATTCAGTCTTCTCGCTGGGCGGTTGCCCAGCACAACTGGGACTATGGTTCGGGCGGTGCTTCTCCGAGTCAGGGTGGGGGGATGGCCTCGGTTTTGTGCAGGGAGGCAACTGATTTTCGGGGGAACGGGACAACGGATAACACCGATATCACGATCTACCTACCGGTTACTCCAGGGGACGACCCCAATGTAGTTGAGGGTGTCGTGATAGCATTCTTTGAGATGAACGACGGTACTTTCATGGCCCCCGGCTATGGTGACGACCAGATAGGCACGGTGAGGTATGACATTAACGGAAATGCCACCAGTCCCAAGGGCTGGGGTGTGATGGACGGGTCAGACAACTCGAAGGCGAAGGGTGGCTCTGCCTTGGACATTGCCACCAACAAGAGGTTTCTGCGACAATGGGCATCGGTGGGTGATAATACGTCTACCGGGGGTGCGGAAACGGATAGTGTGACGGTTGGTTCCCACAGCGGCGGTTCTGTTGATTCAGCGGTAGCTATCGCGAATCACGGATCTGGGACGAGTGGAGCAACGTCAGGAGACTTTCCGCATCACACACATGAGGTGGATAATAGCGCAACAGTTGCAGCAGGATCTGGCACACCACAAGAAGTAGCTAGTTTGAACCACACCGGGAATATGGTGTTAACGCCAACACCAGACGCCCACACACACACAACACCAGCACTTTCACACACGGTAACCGGGAGCAGCGCACTGTCGCATGGTGCAGTTTCAGTGGATACTGTTCCACCGTTTATCTATGTGGCGTGCTTGGAGCGACTCAACAACTCACGCACGGGCTTAGGGCTTTAGGGGATTTACAATGGCACAATTATTCCAGGGAATGACCCCTGAACAGACGCAAATGATACAGCGCCTCCTGGGTGGTCAGCAGGTTGGAGATGTCATTTCACCTTTGCTTACTCCGGGGTTGGAGAATGCTGGTGGCGATTTATTTATTGACGGCGAGCCGGAAAGACCTGAATTGCCAGAGCCGATACAACCTCCAGAGACTCCAATCCCAGAGGATCTAGGGATTCCAGAAATAAGTGATTATCTTCCAGATGATCCAGAGACTCCAGTTATTGAGGAGCCTCCAGTGATTGAGGAGCCGCCAATTACTCCTCCGATAGACGGTTCAGAGGCACCGCCGTGGTGGCGTCCTGACTGGTGGGGGCCGTGGACGGGCGACCCCAATTGGGTTCCACCAAGTTTTCCAGTACCACCAACTCCGACTCCGACTCCAACTCCATATCCGGGTACGCCAGGTCCAACAGGCCCAGCGGGTCCAACAGGCCCATCGGGTCCAACAGGCCCAGCGGGTCCAGCGGGGACAGGTGGTACTGGCAGCATAACTAATATTGCACATGGTGGTGCGGGTGGTGCGGGTGGTGCGGCTGGTTCTGGCGGTACTGGCGTCGGGGAGGGCGGTGTGCTTGCGGGAATTCAGGGCGGCATTCACTTCAACATGGGCAATCCTGCCCAGCGTGCTGTCGATGTGACGATGGATGCCTATGACCAGTACCAGCAGGCGCTACTCGACAAGTATTATGCGGACACTCTCAGGGATCTTGGGATGGCTGCCTTGGGCGGTGGTGCTGGCGGTGGTGGCGATGTTGTTGGACCTGTTGGTTATGCCAACTTGGTTACTGGCGCTTTGACTCGTTACCAGCAGCCCAAGCCGGTAATAGAGAAGGAGCCGCGAACTCGGCCTCCAAAACAGCCCAAGAATCCTCGTCGTGATTTTCCGATACTGCCTTCGACCATGACGGCAGCCCTTGGCGGTGAACCTACGGAAGGCTTGGATGAGCCTTTGGCGGGTGTTTCTGCTGTAGAGTCGGATGGTTTTGATGCAGGCCAGTTCGTCAGTGAAGTACAGGCTGATGTAGCGGGTGGTGTACCTGAGGCTGGAGTTCGGGGTGGACAAACTGACGTAAGTGTAGCGGGTATCCGACCACCGACCTCTCCGAAGCCAGAAGGTGACTGGGACAAGAAGGATACGGAAGAATTTATTGAGAAAGGGAAAGAATCCCCCGGCTGGGGCAGTGGCCCGATGGTTGATCCTGGTTACCAGCCCCCCAAGCTGACTCTTGCTAATCAAAGGGCTTTGGATTCACTTCAACAGAGGCCACCGAAAATAGAAAAGCCTGGTCCTGTTTATCAACATAAAACTGCGAAACATATGTCCCCTTGGCCGCAGCCCCCGAAAGCCGCAGCACCTTCGGCTTTAGATAGCCAGATGGCTGACATTATGGGTGGTGCAGGTGCGCCGTTGGGTGGTCAGCTTGCCGCTCAGATCAATCAGCAGGGTCAGGCGAATGAAAGGGAGAACCTTATCACGGCTAACCGGCGTGGGCTGGAACTGGGCCGCACTGCCCAGCGATTCAAGGGTCGGGAGCGAGAGCAAAGGCAAGGGGAGCAGGCGTTCCGTCAGCGCAAGGCACAGGATGTTATGGCTAACCTTGCGAACAGGCGAGGTCAGCGGAGGCCGAGGACGAGCGTGAGGGTACAGGCATAACATGACTAGCTATGCTCCGAATTACAAGCGTCCACGTCAGCCGAAGACGGCTCGCGTTCGTGGTGGCGCTGCTGGTAGCCAGACGGCGGTGAGTAATCTCCCCACCCCGAAGCAGCCGTCTTCTTACAAGAATCCTGTTACGCCTGCATCTCCTCTTACGTCTTCGCTTTACGGGACCGGGCCTGCTACGACCCCTAACTCCATTGTGCCCACAACCGGTGGGGGTCAGGCCCGGTCTTTTACGGAGTCCCTTGGTGGTGACATGACTGGCTGGAAAGCTGGCGGCAAGGCCAAAGTTGCCCAGAAGACGCCCGGCGGCATCCCCGGAATGGATCAGCAGCCTGGCGGAGTGCCGGGCATGAACCAGCAGCCGGGTGGAGTGCCGGGTATGCCTATGCCCCCACAGCCTTCAATTAGCCCTTCGCCTACGACTTCCATGATGCCCCCTCAGCCTTCAGTGCAACCGTCTCCACGGACGGATCAAGTGTACGGGCAAGGGACTGCTCTACCGTCGCAGGTTCCACTAACACAGGTTCCACCTGTTTCCACGGCGGACTGGTATCCTGATCCACTGGCACCGGAAAATCTTCCGGTTATGCCGACGAATCCTATCCAGGCTCACATGACTCCTGATGAGTTGGAAACTGTAGGGCCACCGAGGGCAGAGTTTCCCACCTCGTATGAGCCAACAGTGAGGCAGGCAGCAGCAGCGCAGCCCTTGGGCCAGGCTCTTACTGGACAGCAGCCAGCAGCGCAACCGGCAGCAGCGGCGGCACAGCCACTAGGGGCAGCCCTTACTGGCAAGCAACCAGCAGTCTCCTCGTATGCGTCCTCCATGCAGGCAGCACCAGCCAAGGCGGCACCAGCAAAGATATCGCCATATAATGCGGCAAGTGCCAAGCGTTCTAAGGCAAGGAGAGCCGTTCGAGAGAGTTCAAAGAGGCTTCGCTCGTTACGGGGAATGAGTTCTCGGCGAAGGGCGGAGGAGATGTCTAAGCACAGGGCATTGCAGGCAGCATCGCGGAGCGCTGAGGCGGACTTCCGGCTCGCTCAGGAGGACTTCCAGCGTGGATATACGAGGGAACAACAGCAGAGGGAACAACAGCAACCGGCTGTCGTCCAGCCTGCCGTTGAGCCTGCCGTAACCGAGCCAGTTGTCGAGAAGCCCCGATTTGCAGAGGTAGGTGAAGCTGCTGTCGAGCCAGTCGAAGATCCCCAAGCCGCCCATGAAGCTGCACTGGCGGCTGCACAGCAGGAGCGACAGGCGCTCAGTGTAGACTACAAGAGGATACAGACAGACTTGCAGGATCTTGAAAAGAAAAGGTACGGGCGACCGGGGATGTCAGCCAATGCGTATCACGCAAAGAAACGTGAATTGGAGGAGTCTCTGTCATCTACCGGAGCTAAAATCCACGATTGGAGGCCGCCGTTGCCGCCTCGCCGCCAAAGGAGTCCACAGGAGGAGGAGGCTTACCAGCAGCATGTGCAATATAACAAGATGGGTTCTCAGGAAAGGCTGGCCGCAGGCATAATTCGGAAGGGTGGGATATTTGTGCAAGGAACCCCGGAGGAAGCCCAGCAACAGCGCTATGCCAAGGAGCAACAGGGCTATTCCAAAATGTCTCAGGCCAAGCGGCAGGCCGCAGGCATAATTCGGAAGGATGGGCAGTGGGTGCAAGGAAGCCCGGAGGAGCTTGAGGAGGTTCGAGAACAGAGGGAGTATGGATGGATGAGTGAGTCCAAGCGGCTAAACGCTGGGATCATTCAAAAGCGTGGGAAGTTTGTGAAGGGGACGCCAGAAGAACTTGAGCGGGCTCGCAAGAAGAAGAAGGCTGGCGAAGATGCCAAATGGGAGCGTCAGGGATATGACCCGCAGCGTATGCGAGGCATGTATGGGAAAAATCCTGAGATATTGCAAAAGTTGAGGGGCATTGAACAGAGGGAACCGGCTGACAAGTGGGATAACTTTGACTGGAAAAGCAAGATAGACCCCAATAAGGAATATCTCTATGGGGGAACAGAAAAGGTTACAGGCAAGTCAATCATAATGATGCACGACTGGGGGCTGAGTATTGACCAGTTGAAGGATGACTTGCGGCTTACCACAAACATTGATGGTTCAGTTTTGTATCCTCCTGACGAGAAGTTTGAAGCGGTTCCGCAGGCAAAAGCGCCGACGCCACCGACGATAGAGGTGCAGCAGGCGTGGGAGGATCAGGGTGGCAAGGGACTTGCCCCGCAGGGTTGGCAGTCGGGTGCTGCTGTAGAGCAGCCTGTTGTTGAAGGGCAGCCTGCTACTGTGGCAGAGGGCATCATCCGTCAGGACTCAATTGCACAGGAGGTTCCGGGTGAGGAGGCCGCTGCCCGACCTGCATGGAGTAAGCAGGCGGAATGGGAGGCCGCAGGGCACAAGGGGGAAGCCCCGGCATATTTCGGAGGGGCAGGCAGTTGGGAACAATACGATGAGTGGCAGGCTAGTAGAGAACAGAAGCATGAGGACAGCTTGGCTTCTCGGAAGGAGGCTTTCCGGGTTAAAACGGCAGAGCGCGAGGAGAGAGGGGCTGCGGTACGAGAGAAGAACCCTTGGATAACGGAGGCGTTTCCCCGCGCCACACTCAAGACTGGACAAGGCACAGAATACGAGGGTGTGGACTTTAAGAATCTGGGCGGCCTGTCTGTAGACCAGCTTGACTCCATCATGGGTATGGATGATGACGAGCTAGAGGATGCCCTCGGTGGCCTCAAGGGGGAGGTATTGTACAAGCGTGGCAATAATGCCAGGCAGGCGAAGGCGTCGGCGGAGCTAGAGAAGATACGTCGGAGCGAGGCTCCCGATAAGTGGGAGAAGACGGACTGGCAAGCTACGATTCAGGATGACCAGAAGTACATCTTCCGAGACTCATCTGGAGACACGAACGAAACCACGGGCAAGTCTGTGAAGATGATGGCTGGCATGGGCCTGAACACGGACATGATGAACGACATCTTCCGTCTTCTCAAGAACGAGGATGGCAGCTATGTATTCCCAACCGAAGGGGCTCCCGCAGCGGAGAAGCCTCGCTTTGCAGAAGTAGGCGAGGCAGCTACCCAGCCACCAGAGGAAGCACCTGCACCAGACGCACCGGCACCTCCGGTTCCAGCACCGGAGGCAGAGTTTGATCCCACTCAATGGAGGAAGAAGTACAGGCACCAAGGCAGCCCATATGTAAACGAGGCTGGCGAGGAGATGTCGAATGAGGATTACAAGCGACAGAGCGCGGGCCTAGAAGCACCAGCACAAGAGGAAGCTGTGCAGCCCGCCGTACAAGAGGACGCTGTACAACCCGCAGTAGAGGAGAAGCCTGGAGAGACAGGCTGGATAGCACCGGAGAAGGGCAGGTTCGCAGAAGTAGGAGAGGCGGCAACAAAGGATTCCGACGCAGAATTCAGGGCGCTTATTGCGTCTGGCGAACACTTTACTGCGGAAGACTTAAAGGGTTTTGGTAAGAACTCTAGAGATGTGTTGGAATATGCTACGGCTATAAATGCTTGGAAAAAATGGCAGGCTTCACAGCCACCAGCACCCACACCTCCTGTCGTTCCAGACCAGCCACTGCCAGAGGTTCCGTCGCCGGTGCTACCCGTTCAGCCAGTACAGCCACCCGCACCCCCCGTGCAGCCACCCGTTGCGCCGGGGGCGGAGCCGGGATTTAATCACGATGAGTGGCAGGCCACTCTGAGGAGTGATGCGTCGGGTAATCAGTATACGACCTATGTAAACAAACAAGACCCTGCTAATGAAATTAGCTATGACGAGTTTAATAAAAGAGCCGGGATTCGTGAGGAGGACATGATAAAGCTAGACCCCATAGAGAGTGGGGGCTGGCAGGGCGGTGGACAGCCACCAGTTCAACCAGATGAACCGGCTGTGGAGCCAGATCCTACGGATCAAATCACACTGCCTGACGGAAGGGTAATGTCATTGAGGGATGCACTTAACGATATGTTCGGATGGAATACACAGCAGCCGGGTCAGCCTATTGTAGCTCCGCCCGGTGGTCCAGAATCGCCTGCCCCAGGCATTGGTCCCCCGGCACCACCCAAGCCTCCAGAGGATGAGGATGAGGACGAGGATGGCTGGCCAGATCCATTGCCCGAAGATGAAAGACCTCCCCTGGATGTGGTGAGGGATTTGATCGGTAAAAGGAATGTCATTGATGTCGATCCCGGTATGTCCCGTGAATACGTTAAAAGGGTAGAGAACCCCCAACTAGAAGCAAACCGCCGTATTGCAGAGATGTTCCAACAAGCCGGACCTATGCAGAAAAGCCTACTAGGTCAGGCAGGCCGTGGCATGGCGGCAGACGTGGGCACTCGCAGCCGGTATGGACTAGCGCCGATGGCACAGGCTATGCTTGGGGCACGGCAGGCACAGACCATGATTCCGTGGCAGCGGAACCTTGAGCAGGCCCAGCGGGAGCGCCAGTTTATGGAGCAAGCCCACCGCTTTGGCGAAGAACAGGCCGAGATGACCTCGGCGGATTACTACGAGCAGAGGAGAAGGAAGTTACAAGAGGAACAGCGACGATGGGGTTTAGTCCAAACCCTATTAAACCCCTTATTGTCCAGGCGACAAGGCTAGAGGAGAAGAACAATGGCAAATGATCCACGGCGGTCCCCGGAGGATCGTATCCGGCTTTCAGCAAATCCCGAAGGATTTCCCCCTCGCGGCAGTGGCGTTCTTCCGTCATCCGATGCGGACCTTCAGCGGGCTCGCCTGCTCAAGCTGGAGCGGCAGCTTGCCGAGGCTCGCGGCCAATCAATGGACGCTGGCAGGAATGCACCCCAACTGCGGGAGATTATGGAGGGTGCAGACCTTGCCTTAGCTGGACCGGATGCCAAGCAGGCTCGCCTACGTTCAATGGGTGAAGATACGATTCGCCGCATTAAAGAGCAGGAAGCTGCTGCGCGTACCCAGCGTGACGTGGACTATGAGGAAGGTATTCAGCGTGCGATGGAGCGTAGTGCGGGGCCAACGGCGGACTTCATTAAGCGGAAAGAGCTTGAGGAGGGTGGCCGTCCGGTAGGGGTAGCCCCGGCGATCAAAGTTCGGACACCAGAGGGTGACTTCGAGGAGTTCACGGAGGGCGAGGCTTTGTACGACCCTCGCATCTGGGAGCCGAAATTCTTCATTGATTCTACTGGTCGCCCACGCAGGCACATGGTGAAGAAGCGAAAAGGATCGGTTGAGTCGGCCCACAAGCCTCGGGGGAAAGAGCCTCCTACCGAGTCACTCCCCGGCGAGGTCTGGCGTTCGGTATTTGGCGAAGACAAGGACACTTCGGATGTAGACCCCAGCGAGGTCTGGCGTTCGGCATTTGGCGAAGACGAGGATGCCACGAGCCCCGGCGATGAGTCTTTGGGCGAGGATGCCACGAGCCCCGGTGCAGGGCTGTCGATGGACGAGGTGTTTGACCAGACACCCCTGTCTACAGGTGAGGAGGCAGCGTCAGGCGACACCCCACAGGCAGTTGCTCTACAGCCAAGCGATGACGACCAACTGGTTGCTGAGGGAAAGCCATTTTCTATGTCGCAAGATCCAGTAGTGGGTGAGGAGCGCAATGTAGATGCAGAGTTAGCCGAGTGGATGGATACGGAGGCCGGTCGAGAGGCGGCTGACAGACTGGGTGGCTTCTTTGGCGATGCTGACCCTCGGGATAGTCGGGATGCTGATGCCATTGAGGGTGGCTTGGAGGGGGCAGGCGAGGAGGTTGCAGATGCCACGCCCTTCCGTGACCCAGCGGGTGTTGCCGAGACACGGGAGGATGTTATCCGTCGACTGGGTGGTATGCCTAGAGAGTTTGGGGATATGGGTCTTGTGGACGAGGGGCCGACTGAGGAGCAGTTGAAGCTGAGGGAGGAAACCGCAGAGAAGCGGTCAGAGCAAAAGGATGAGGCTCGGCGGTTGCGCATGATGCGGAATCCACGGTATCGGAAGCATAATATCCAGCCGGGAGAGTTCCGTTACACTCGCACTGGTGACCCGAAGGCGGATGCAGCTATTGCGGCGGCTATGGTTCAGGCTATGAGTGCCCGTGATGTTGGCCAGATCAAGGCAGCATCTGATTATCAGACCAACCTAATGCGTGCGGCGGCCACTGAGCAGGGCGTTGATGAGCGACGCAGACAGTTGGATCTGGGGATGAAGTACAAGATGGTAGATGCTTTGACCACACGGCTTGCCGATCCAAACCTCCGCTATCAAGACCGAGTGTTTATTCAGCGTCAACTTAAAGTTCTTATGGCAGAGCTATCCGGCGCGCAAGATCCCACCGGAGGCGAACCTGACGGCGCTGGCGTCCGGGTTCCACCGAACGAGGCGAGGCAACAGCTAGAGCAGGAGGATGTCGAACTTCTCACTAGGCTTGATGCTTTGACGGAACGTGTCAACGAACAGGTAAGTTCCAGTCCCGGCGCTGGTATATTTGGCATGGGTTCGATGGTGACTAGAAATATGATTGGTATTTTACAGAATGAATTGCGGGGCATGATAGAGTCTGGTGTTATTAACCGAAGGAATGTGGGGGCTTTTGGCAGTGTTTTAGCTTCTCGCTTGGATAGCGACGTGATCGGAGCCATGTCGAGTCGTCCAGCAGAGGATCAGGTATTTTTACGCAATCTGATGAATGGGGTTTTGCCAGAGTAGGAATGAAAGAACATGCCCTTTCAGATAGATCCATTCAAGCCGCTGCGCATTGATCCCCTTAAATATCTGTCGGACCCGCTAGGGGCTCAAGATCCCTTTTCTGCGGTGAACAAGCAGCTTCGTGCTATTGGTGTGGACCCCATTAGCCTTGATCCGGTGAGCCGTCAGCCCAGAGTGCAGACAAGGCTGCCGAGTGAGCGAGTGGACGTTGGCACAGCCTCAGCCCACATGCCATCGGATGACCTTACCCCAGAGCAGGAGGAGGGTGCCTTAAAGAAGGCTGGCGGGGGATTGCTATCTGGCCTGGAGTGGGTTGGCCGCAAGCTGGATTCCGTTCTTGGTGCCCGAGCGGTTCGTGGTGTATTGGGTGGTAATCTACGGGAGGCACTCAGCTTTGGCCCACTGGGTCTTGTGAGTGATGAACTGGGGCTTACTGACAAGGCGGATATTGTGGGTGGCCGTGAGCTACTGGAGAATGTTGGGATTCTGGGAGAGAATAAGCCGGGGTTTGATGCAGGAGATGTGACGGGTTTTGCGGCAGAGGTATTGCTTGATCCCTCAACTTACTTCTTCGGCATGGGATTGGGTGCCAAGGGGGTGCAGGCTGCCACCAAGACAGGCAAACAGCTTGCGAAGGTTAACGTACTAGATGACATATTGGATCTGGCAAAAACAACCAAGGGTGCGCAGACCTTGGGCCTGCCTGAGAAGATGGGTGCCCGCCAATCAGGAATGTCGATCACACTTAGGGACGCATTGGGTGCTGAGGCAGCGGGGGGGCTTGACGACATACTGGGTATGCCGGGACTGCGGCATAGGGGTAAAGTATATGCTGGGGGTCTTGGCCAACCCACGAAAAGGTCGTCCCTTTTGGGGATGCTAGATGATGCGGGAGTTGATGTTACTAAGCTGAACCTTGACGAGGCTCTCACTAGCCCCGCACACGTTGGCTTACCTAAATTCCTGGCCCGTGGCCCGTTGTCCGGTATGCTTCGCAGGCCGATGAACCTTGCGCCGGGAGGGAAGGCAGAGGCGTGGGCTCGCATCATGGACAAGACGGGTGATGCAGTACGCTGGAGTGCTCCGGGCAGGCAGTTAGCACGGGCATTCAATCCACGGCTACGCCGCACTTTAAGTGGAGAGCGGGTGCCCGCAACACGGGTAGGTCAGGAGGCGGCACTGAATGAGTTCCGTTTCATGGAGCGGACGGCCCAGCAGGTTCACCGTAACAGCTATGAGTATGGCCAGAAGTGGGTAGCATCGTCGCACTTTGACGTTCAGAAGATTATTGATGATGTGGATACGCCAGTGTATCGGGCGATCAACACAGTTGAAGACGCCGAGAAAATGATTCAGCAGAACTTCGACTACCTGAACTCTCATCTTGAGGGTTACCAGATGCTGGACAATGGGACCATGCAGATTCCCGAGTGGCATTCAGACATCTTGGACCGCTTGGCTAAGAACTACGGTAGCCGGATCGACGGTCTAGGCAGGAAGATTGATGCCCGCAACAAGGAGCTTGCCGAAATAGAGGGATGGAAAGATGGTCCAAGGGACACGAAGTTTGACATTGCTAACAAAAGGATTCCGGCAGCCATTGAGCTAGGGCTTACTGATAATGTTCGCATACTGAGAACCCAGTGGAGGAAGCTGGACAACAAGCAAAAGCGTCTGATTGTTGAACGGGATGGGTTTATGGCCGAGAAGGCGATGGACGTGGAGGCACTCAGGTCTGCCAAGGCGGGGGATGCAGATGCCATCGGGGCGGCTATAGACCACACGACAGGCTGGGGAGAAACGCACTTGCGGATGAGGGGTGGCGTTCATAATCGCGCAACGCCCGATCTTCCCGATCACCTCAAGGAAATAGGGCCGGACTTGGCGGGGATTGCCCAGCGTAATCGCGATGCGATGGAGTATTCTACCAGGCGTGGTGTGGATATTGCTCAGTTGATGGACAACTATGCTCTACACAGCCCGCGAAAACTTTTCAGAGTACCCGAGACAACCAAGCGTGGTGTCAGGGATGCAGCGAGCAGGAACGCAAGCCATGCGGAGTACGGCACAAGGCATCAGATCAGGCGTGCCGAGGAGCTAAGGGAGTGGTTTGGTGGCACTACGTTCTTGAACCGGCTGAGTAGAAAGGATATCTACGCCGGTAGGTTGCTGCCGACAATGGGTAGGGCTGAACGCAGTGATATGATCGACATGATTGCTAACCAGTTGGTTCGTCCCCTTGGCGAGCTAGATGAGATGCGGTTGGCCGGAGGCGAGTCTACCAGAGCATTGAGGGATATGAAGCTGTTGAAGCCGGACGGGACATTTATTGGTGGTGCTGCGAGACATTCGGATGTGCGGAAACTTGCAGAATTTCTCGGAGATTTGGACGGCAGGCTTTTAGATATTGGTGCGTCAGCGTTTGAGCAGAACCCGATACTGGCAATGATGAGCTACCATGTGGATGTTGTTCGGGCGGGCCATGCGGTAGAGGCGGCGACAACAATGATGGCCCAGCACGCTGACCTGATAGGCGATATCGGGGATGCTGTAATGGTTCCCGGTGGTAGACGTGCGTTAACTGTGTCGCAGATGGCGAGAGGGTGGAACAGTAAGAGTAAGACTGGAAACATACCTCCTGCCCTACATTTCCAGATTATCAAGAAGCTGTCCCAGCAGAATCCCAACTGGGACAATATGTACGGTGTTGCTACAGCCAAGAAGCCATTCAAGAACTTGAGCGAGGATGTGATAGAGAGGATACAGCGAGAGGATATTGATTCACTACTGGATGAGTTCAGACCACTGGCAGGAGAAACAGAGCATCCCATCTTTGGCGAGATTCGCAAGATACTGGACGAGATATCTTTACCGAAGGACTTGGGTGAGGATGTTTCCCGTTACGTGATGGCGTTTGTGGACCCAGACTCCATGAGCGACTTCATTGGTGCGTGGGACACGATGACGGATGTTCTCAAGACATCCTTTACTACGCCGTGGCCAGCGTTCCACTTCAGGAACTTCATGTCTGGCCAGGTCAACAACTATTTCATTGGTGCCTACGACCCCAATCATTGGGGGCCAAAGAAGTGGTATCAGCCTGTATTGGATGCCAAGACACTGCTGAGTGGTAAGACGATTAAGGGGATAGCTGAACAGGTTCCCATGTTCCGTGGTGGCAGGAACATACCTGACTGGTTCAAGGGTAACCCGGACGATTACGTGTCAGAGTGGTTGCGGGCGCAGTCACGAGCTAGTGATCTGATAGGTCCGCAGCACACACGGGAGCACCTGCACGCTCTCACAGAGCAGGGTGGCCAGTATGATCTGTTGCGTGGCCGCTTTTACGACGAGGTGACTGGCACACGGACGCTTGGCCAGCGTCTCCGTGACATACGCCGTGGCCGAGATCCACACGAGGGGATCTACGAGAGACAGGCTGCGACAGATCCGCTTCGTGGGCCATCCGAGAGGTTGCCAGATCCTATCGCTAGTACAGCCCAGCCGAGAGGGACTCGCCTTGGTAGGGCTGTGGAGGGTGCCCGAGAGGTTGGGCATGAGGTGGAAGGGTACAACCGCCTTGCTCCGATAATAGCCTTTATGAAGCAGGGCTATGCCTTTGATGAGGCTGTGAAGAAGGTCAAGCTGGCGCAGGTGGACTACTCAATGTTAACGACCGTTGAGAAGCGTGTGTTCCGCCGGATCATCCCGTTCTATACGTTCACCAGGCGTCAGATACCGTTCGTATTAGATCGCTTGGCAGACCCATCCAGTGCAATGTCACAGGCCGTAAGGGGCGTGACAAGAGTAAAACGTGAGATGGAAGATGTGGAGAACCCCACCCCTGAGTGGATCGCGACAAACCTGTCCATTCCGATACCGGGCGGGACAGGGGGCCAGCAGCGTTACCTGATGGCTGGCGGTATGCTAGGTGGTATGGAAGATGTGTTCTCACTCCTGAAGCCGGGTCGGACTGCGTTGAGCGGAACCCGCAGGACGCTTTCGGGTATTGGTTCAAGGATGCACCCGGCAATGCAGGTGCCCGTAGAGCTTGCAACGGGCCAGTCCCTGTTCTTGCAGAGGCCACTTGAAGAAACCAAGCCTGCTACAGCACGCCTGATTGGCGGCCTGACAGGAGCAGAGGAAGTACCCTCGTTCCCTGGCCACATAACAGAATCTGTGCTCAGTAGACTTCCGGGCTTCGGTCGCGGGGTATCAACGATTCGTTCGCTAACGGACCCACGCAAGCCGGTGGTCACAGATGATGGGATATCTCTCCTGAACCTCGCTGCACGCCTCCTTCCGTCTACCACAGGTATTCGTATCTCTGAGGTGAACATGGACAGGATACGAGACAGGGTCATGCAGGAGGCCATAGAGGAGCATCTGAGGACCAACCCGTCTCTGAGGACGTTTAAGCACGTCTACATCCCAGCGGATAAGATAGCGGGCCTGGATGATGAAAGCCGCGCCCTGTACCTGCTGTACAAGAAGATATCCAGCAGGGCAGCGAAGGCTTCGAGGGCGAGGAAGAAGGAGGAAAGCCGGGCGTTGTCGTACTCTATGTGATGCCGTTGTTAACTTTCAGGCTACCATCGCCTAGTTGTTGCACCGCAATTGTCAGGGATGATCCCTTCTCATAGGCATACAGAGCGTAGCTTGTAGTAGAGCTAGGGGTAGCAGCCTGAGAGATTGTGTACCCCTTGCTTACGGTAACACTGCCATCTGTAAGCTGCGCTACGATATGCTCATCGTAGTTCACATCGAATCGGTGGATACCAATGATGTCTGCCATCAGAGTAGATCATGTATCATGAGTGCTTGTGGTACACCCCCCGCTTTTGGGGGGGCAGTGTAGGTTACGACTAGCTTTGCGGCATCAGCCCCGGCACTGTCGTGGGACTTGATCCTCATCTCCCTGTCCTCACTCATGCTTGCATCAGTGGGGTTGAGCAGGTGGATGGTGATGTTATTGCCTTCGGCCCAGCCGCCTCGCGCGACGACCTCTGCAATGACAGCAGTGAAGTCCGCTGAGTCGAGGAAGTTGGTGGTATCGCTTGATGTCGCCAGGGTCCATGTGGTCTTGGCTGAAGTTGCTGCGCCCTGGGAGGTAGTCATTGCGCTGTCGTTGGCAATGGCCCCGGCGCTATCTACATCCTCGGCGTGGATGTCGCACGTCTTGCTGGAATCTGAGTAAGTCCTATTCAGCTTGTACTGGAGCTTGGCCGCAGAAATTATTGATCCAGCGGGTATACCCACGCTCAGGAAACGGAAATAGCAGGTCGTATCCTCTGATCCAGGCCCGGCGTTCGCAGCCCCGATGCTGACGTAGGCGGCGTTGTTGTTATACGTGAAACTGCCAAATCCATCACCGATGCGGTAGCCATCATCGGCGTTAGCCTCTACTTGTACCGTGACGGTTGCCATTAGGCGTTCTCGTAGTGACCAATGATAGTGACGTAGGCTTCCCCGACATCTGCCACATAGTCTACTGCAACACACTCAAGGCTGGAGATAACCAGCCCGCTGTTTATCAGCACAGGTGTGGAGTTGTCTGCCGGAATGGAGCCTGCCCATACAATTTTTGTGGCCGCATCCGTAATATCATTATCGGTTTCGTCTGCCTTAGCGTCTGCCGAGGCCGTGTTGCCTTTGGCGAAGTTCAGGCATACACCTGTAACTGTTGTACCGGCGGGCGTGACTACCGCGCTGCTGGCATCCCTCGGGACATGGACACGGACGACAGTTGTTGTATCCGAGTGACACCATATCTGGTCGATGTGTAGATTCTGCGTAGTGGAGGTGTTCTTCACCAGCAGAATGGTGTCGTTTGCATCTGGATCGTATGTGACGTTTGCCCAAACATACGCCTGCCCATCCACTAGGGAGGAGTGGAGCAGGTGGTTTTTCTGTGTCGTATACTCCGGTTGTTTTATTGAACGTCCAGTGATTGCCATTATCTTCTCCTGGTGATTTATTTCACCTATTGTAGTTGGTTGCGGGGGGTAAGGCCATGTTTACTTGTTAGGCCAGAAGGCGTGCCCAGCCAGCAGCCCGAACAGGAAAGCTACGACGGGATGCTTTTGGCTGGTGGTCAGCAGCACATAGCTTACGGTGGCTTCATGGTGACCGCTTGAATTAGCGATAACATCCCATATAAAGACAACGACTATGAATGCCCAGATAATAATTTTAGGGACTATCTCCCAGTTCGTCATCCCAGCCGCTCTCCAACTCGGTTATTACTATAGCTAGGCAACCCGGCTTCATCCGTGGTCTACGGACAATGCGGAGGTCGTCTATCTGTTCATCATCTTCATATACCCCGGCGTGTTCCAAGGCGTCGAACAATGCCTTGAGTATATTATCTAGATCCCGCCGCCTCCTGTCAGGAACAAATGCGTAGATTTCCACCTTTAGCCTTTCGGTATGGTGGCGGACCCCTTCTGCGATAACGTATTCGCAGACTTCATTGCGGTAATCACGCCCCTTTGCGCTGAGTATTACTCGTCCAGCGGGAAGTGTCCGCCAGTAAGTGTTTACGCTTGGTGGCCACGGAAAGTTTAGTAGAACAGTTTTCGAGTCCATTCGTCCACTTCTCCTTGGGTAACGCGATGCGGAGCTTTGAGGTCAGGGTCACGAAGCCTGAGCCACGCATCTAGGTCATAGTTATCAGGGTCGTGTTTCTGCTTGTAGGCAAGCTGCTGTGCATGGGGCATGGCAGCCAGGTCATCCATGTGGCATTTCTTGCAGGTCCGAAAGTAGTTGCATATATGCATCCATCGCTTGGGTGCCTGCGAGCGGCGCTCAATCTCATGGGTTTCAAGGGGGAATCCCCGGTATGTTTTGTTGTTGCACATCCAGCAAGTGGGATGTTCGAGCGCCCAGTTACGTCTCTGTGTCTTCAAGGGAATCCATCGGGTTAAGTTTGGTGTGCGGGTAGCGGTAGCAGGGCCGCCCGGTGAAGGCTTTGTGTTGTGACCCGTCTTCCCAGTACACTTTTTTCTTGGCATCCTTGCCCAGCACCCAGCCGACAACCTCCATTGTGGGGAAGTCATGCGACTTGACCAATACAAATACCTGGTCATCTCTATCCTTGGGGTGGAGCAGCAGGTTGCCATGCTTGTAGTTCGTGCTGCGAACCTGGATGTTAGTGCCAACATCTGCGACGATTTTGTCATAGTCCTTGGCGAAGTCGGCCCAGTCTTTAGAGAGGGCCAGAGCGACAGCGAGTTCTGCCCTCGCTCCATCGACATGAATGGCTGTGCCATCCCCCTTGAAGCCATAGGCGTCTGCCTTATTTATGCTGTTGTTGTATGCCTGCCTCTTGATCCCTACGTTGTCGGCATACTCTCGCTGGGTCTTAGTCAGGATTATCCTCACTGCTTTCCTCCATGAGTTCGCGTTCGTATTCCTCTACGAATCGTTGGGCCTGGGCGTCTGACATAATCATCAGGGGTGAAGACTCTGAGTCCTTCTCGAAGAACAGCCACCATATCATTCCTGCTTCGTCTGTTACCTTCTTGGCAAAGATCATCGGCTCTCCAGTTCCCTTGATATGGATTTCCATAACCATGTTGCTGTGACTTGTGGCTTACCGTCCATGCAGCCTCTCAAGTACCACGTCGGCGTGTCCCGAACAAGCTCCCCGCGAAAGCGTCCAAACGGGAACCTCGCGCCCCGTTTGCTTTTTGTCTTGACTTCCCCTTCCGAGGTGTCGCCAAAGGGGTCCACCGAACGTGACTTGTATAGTGCTTCGGCTGCGACACGGGCGCGTTCCTCCCGTGCCTTTTGTTCCTGTTCAAGTTGCAGTTGTTTCTGTGCAGCCCGGAGTGCTTCGTCTATCTCGACGGCTTCATCAGATTCGACAAGATCTTCCTTGGCTTTCTCGACAGTCTCGATTCCCCATGTGCCACTCATTACATCCGGGGATGTCATGATCTTATGGGCAAGCGTCACATCTACGAGGTCAATCATCTTGAAGTGGGGCTTGCGGCTGGATGCTATGGCTTCACAGCGTGACTCGGCAGTGGAGCCAGCGAAGTCTACCGTCCCCTCCAGGGGCCGTGTGCCACGTCCGAATATCTGTGTGTAGAGCATCTTGGATCTTGTTGGCCGGGCCATGATAATACACTCAAGGCCGGGGAAGTCCCAGCCTGTGGTGAGAATCCCCACATTGCAGAGATGTGTTACGCCATCAGGGTCTTTGGTGAAGGACTCTAGTGCGTCGTGTCGCTGTTGCGGGCTACATCTATTGGTATCGGCACATATCCACGCTGACTTGACTCCATAGCTGTCTGAGAGCCTCTCAGATACCATCTGTGCCTCTGCGACACTGGCACAGTAGATAGCGGTCTTGAGTCCCCGTGTCTCTCTCGCGGCTATCTCAGCGATCTCATAGATGGTTTCGTACTTCTCTAGCTGCTGGCTCAAGTCTATCTGGTTGAAGTCCCTGCCCATCGTAGTGGAGGACATGGTAACTTCCGAGAGGTTGAGAGACTGGAGGCGTATGCAACGGGCTTGGGCGTTGACCAGCCAGCCATCTTGGATGCCATCCACGATACCGTACTGGTAGACACAGCCCTCGTAGAGGTTGGCCATGCTCTTGCGGTCGTGCCGTTTGGCTGTGGCGGTGACACCTAGCACCTTGGCTCCGAGGCCCATGAAGTGGTCAAGGAGGTTGGCCCAACTCTTGGTGATGGACAGGTGTGCTTCATCCACAACGACCAGCCCCACATCCTTTATCCGTTTGTAGCGGCCACGCACAAGGGTATCCTTACTGGCCACGACGAAGGGGCTACGGTTCCACGCCGACTCATCGGACCAGTTGTGTGCTTGCTCAATGCCTGGGTACACGCCGGTACGTTGGGCGATCTTGTGTGCTGCTTGAGCCACCAGAGTAATCTGCGGGGCAATGACAAGGCACCTGCCTCTTTCCCAGCGGCTCATTAGCTGGGTAAAGATTTCTGTTTTGCCCAGGCCCGTCGCCATCTCCACGATAACGGCATCCATATCACCGAGCGCCGACTCCACAGCGATGCGTGCGTTGCGTTGGTACGGTCTTTCGACAAAGCCAGAGGCATCAGGTGCGCTTGGCTCATCAGCAGTAAACCCTCTCAGGTATGTCTGACTCATTTGTCCCATTCATCCTTCCAGCCTATAAGAAATTTTACTGACTCAAAGCCATTATCAATTGCTCTGGCGACATCTTCCCGTTCCTCATCACTCATGTCATCAACCCAAACCCTAAGCAGATAATCAGCAGTAATCAGCGACAGGGCCACATGTCCTACTGCCTCACCACAATTCAGTTTAGACCTGTCTACTTTATCTAGTTTATGCATCGCCATCTTCCTCGCCCTCCTTGTCTAGGCTAGGAAAAGAATCCAGCAAGTCACCCTTTGCCTTGGCTATTTGTTTGGCCAGGCGGTCACGAACTTCCCGCCGCATTGCCCGCTTGGAGCCAAGCGTTTTATGTGCTTTACTCAGCACGCCTAATGTTTCCTTCACAGCAATAGTTTCGTAGTGCCCCGCTCGCCCCTCCCCTTTAAGAGCGTTCAGCCGATCCAGCACTTCACCGTATGTGTATCCGCAGTATTGTGCGTCCACTCCAAAGGCAATGGTGAATACCTGCTCAACGAACTCAGGCTTGTCGAGGAACAGTTCTATCTCCTCCACTACTTCGTTGCACACATAGTTCTTTCCGCGATCCCTTATGCCTTCCTTCCTCAGTCGGTTGCGGATTATCCGCAGTAATTGTTCAGGTGTCATTACTCGTTCTCCTCTCCAGTTACAGGGTCAAAACCAATGATTTTATCTATGTATCTCATCCCATTCATCCCACTTCCGCAGGTGTTCGCATTCATCCGTATCTACATTTCCATCGTCACCTGCTGGTAAATGCTGCGCTAACTCAGGAGCGTAGCTCTGCATCCTGCGAATTGCCTTGCGTTGGATTTGCCTGACCCGTTCGCGAGTCATCTTAAAGATGTGGGTGCATTCTTGGAGCGTGTATGCATGGTCATGGCCTATGCCGAACCTTAGCTTGATGATCTCACGCTCCCGGTAGCTAAGATGTTTCAGCGCCCGGATCAGCGACTCTCTCAAATCACTGATCTCTGCTGACTTGGTTGGGTCTACTGCCTCCAACCGGGCCGCTTCTTCGCGGGCGTACGTGAGGAGTTGCTGGGGCTCAACTGTGATAAGCTGTTCCTTCTGTGTGATAAGTCCATTGATCTCCACAGCATCCCGCAATTCCTGTGGCCACAACTCATCCCAGGTTTCGCCGGTCAACTCAAATAACTTCTTCTCTACCTCGTCAAAGAAAGACTTCCGCCAAAAAGTTTTGCGACCACGATTATGTGGTTCTTTCGGGGGTAGGTTCTTCAGGTTTACCCACTGATTGAACAGGCAGCTTGAGACTCCAAGGTACTTGGCAACTGCCTTTTGTGTACCCATTTCTTTGGCGAGCCGGTGGAGTTTCGCATGGTATAGTCGCGTGACGGCTGTTAGTCCGAACCCGTCATCCTGTGGTACTGCCTGGGCTTCGATTAGATCGTTAGTCATGGCTCCCCCTCCTGGGTTACAGGTTCTCTACGATTCCACTGCCGGATAGCAGCGGTAACAATGCTGCCGGGCATGAATGCCCCGCATGTCTTGCACGTTACGGTAGCAAGAAAGTGTCCCTCTGCACCGTCATCCACTGTGGCCTTGCCCCCGCAGAAGGGGCAGGCTTTCACTTCGTCCATGTGACCCCCTCCTTTAAGGTGCCAGCTTGCGACGATCTTCTATGGCAAGGCGTTTCCTCTCCAGTACCTCACGGTCACAGTTCCCCGTGGTTTCCCGAAAGCTCACGCTCTGTATCTTACGAAGGACACCGTTATCCCACAGCATTAGTACCCACTTGCCCTTCTCCTTCCTTAGCCTGTATTGCTCTGGCTTGGCCATACGCCAGTCACGCACATGGTACGACCACGTTGGTCGCTCACCCTGCGGGTCAAGGTGGTGCTTGAATTCCCAAAAGATAAACTGGTCAAACCTGTGCTCCCAGTTGGAGGTGCACACATGGTTAAGTTCAATAACAGCCACCGTGTCGTCCCTTGTGGATGACAGTGGCACAAGCAGTACAACAAGGTAGAGCATGTAGTAGCCTCCCAGCTACTACAATTTTACACTCTACTCCTGCTGGATTGCTTCGCGTTCGTCGATTCTCTCGTGGGCCGCCTGGAAGGATTGGTCAAGGTCAATCATCTGATCGACACTGAAGGCCATACCCTTGTAGTGGCTCTGGATTTTCTGGATTTGCTCCAGACTATCGGCTTGCCGCATGGCAGCTAACGCCCGGTTGAACTTTTCAACCAACCCCTTAGCGCCGTTAAGGTTCTCCACATAGCGGTTGTCATCAAACTTCCCCTCGAAGACATCGCTATTAAAGCCAAGTGTAGAGAGGCACTTGCTCCGCAGGTCAGTGACAAGTTTCTTACGGCACTCATCACCGGGTCGGTACTTGATCTCATTGGACAGCGGGAAGGTTCCCACCTCATCCCCGTGCGGGTAGTAGAACTCTGCCAGCAGGGTGATCTCCACGATTGTACCATCGGAGCCATAGACGTTATCGAAGCAGAGATCACGAAGTCCCCACGAAAAACCATAGGGTCCAAACACCTCGGTCGCCTTCTTGAGTTGAGCCTGAGCGTCGATGGCAGTGAAGCCACCCCGCTGATTAACTCGCTTGGTGGTCGCCGGGTCAGTCACACTGACCTGATCCCACAGTGTCATGCTGTTCTTATCCATGCTTAGTGTCCTCCAGTAAATGAGTAACGCTTCCCCACCCTGGGGAATGCCAAGAGTCCATGTCTCTACAATCCTTAATAGCGTCGAGCACTTGGTAGTTAGCTTCTCTCCCTTCTGCTATGAGGTCACTCGGAACCTCGTACACGATTGACTCGTAAGGCTCAAAGTTTCTCACCGCTATGATGATGAACTTCTTTGCCTCAAACACATCCAGATAGTGTGCGGCTTGCCGGTGGTACTTGTATTTCCATACAGCATCCTTGAGGAAGGATCGCTTCGTAGCGTGCCGGGTAGTTTTGTAATCCACAATGGTGTCGCCGAGTACGAGGTCGGCCTTGGCCTTGACCGGCATCCCATGTATCTCATTGGTGCAGACAACCTCGCAGGATTCTGGCTGGGCAGCAGTGACAAGTTCATGTGCCGCAGGGTTATCCCACATGGATGCTACCATCTTGGTAACGTGTGCCATTTCCTCTGCGGTCAGGCAGGGCACATTGCCTGCCAGTTCCTTCCAGTCGGCCACCAGTTCCCGGTGGGCTTTCTTGCGTAGGTTCAGGGGCTCGTCATCTATGAAGTCGGGCAGGATAACCACATAGTCTGATACCCTGGAGTCCTTGCCTTGAGTTGCTAAGAACTCCACATAGTTGTGAAAGCCTGTACCGATACGGAGGGCATCGCTGCTAAGATCATCAGCCAGGGTCTTGAGATTGTGGCGATGGTGATACGACCAGGAGCCAGACTCCTGAAAGTATTTCATCATTGAGTTAGAAATCTCGTCCCGGTCGAAGTAGTCTGCTGTGTCAGCGATAATAGTTTTCATCTATCAGGCTTTCCATAGGGGTTACGATAGCCCCGGCCTCATCAATAGTGAGGTTGAGGTCATCATCCATGCCATCTGCGAAGACCTTTTCCATGCACCGGTGTGCGGTCTTCGGGTTGAAAATGTAAATGTATGTATGGTCTGCTTTGAGATAGACCACACATCGAGTGAGGACTTGGCTATCCCTCACAAGGTCATAGTATTTGAATAGATAACGCATGGGAAGTCCCTTGGCGGGCAGTTTCCATGAGCGTTACTGTTTGCGCCGCATCAATTCATAATGTAGTATCTGCTGTACTTCGTGGAGAGTTCCCTCTCCACCGCCGGGAACCTTGAGAATCCATTCTTCGCCCTTCGCGGCCACCTTCTTGGCAAGGTCGCCAAAGGTTATTACACCATGACGTTCCATTAGGTTCAGGGTTCTGGTGCAGAACTCTGCCTGTGCCAGTGGGGTGTTGCCCAGCGTACTGTTCGGCTTGTCTTGTACTGTGAATTCGGCACGCGAGATAGCAACGTGCGCAGCCTCATAGTTGCCACGAATCAGGTGTGCTATCACCTTCTCTCCGGTGCGTCGCGCCTCGTCTGGCCGCAGGCCAAGCTCATTTCCTATTAGTCCCATCCGTAAGTTTTGCAGCGATCTGTTCTGCGACCTCCTTGCGATGAACAGCCACGTTATCTGGTGCCTTGATGCCGATCTTAACCCGGTCAGGCGTGATCTCCATTACATGCAATTCAACATCGTCACCCACCGTGATGACTTCTCTTAACCGTCTAGTCAAGATCAGCATTATGTTCTTTCCTGGGTATAAGCCACACGTCACCAACCTTCACACCGCCTAGCGTCCCGGCCCTGAGCATCTGGCGTATACGTCCGGTGGTAACGCCTCGCTCCTGGGCTGCTTGCTTGACGGTCATCAGGTCTTTCAGCTTGTAGTCATCATACATTACTTATCGAGTCTTGTTGCGATTCTCTCCAGTGCGGAAAGAATCTCGCGGTGTCGGGTGTCATGCTTGCCCTGCATGTCAGAGAGCAGGTCTTCGTAGTGGTCACGCTGCCGCCGAAGCTCATTGCTACATGCTTCCTGCATCTTGGTAATGCGCTCCTCATGCCGGGGCATCAGCACCTTGGTGCTGTACCAGAGATACCACCCCAGCAGGCCAGTCGCGCTGACTGTCCCCCAGTCCATTGAATCGAGTACGTGCATTTACTTGTCTGGATTAATTGGTCTGATCGAATCGCCAATCAGAAGTGCCGCCACAACCCCGGCCACGGCTATTGCCGACTCGGTTGGTACGCCATAGTCCTCTGCATGTGTGACGAAGAACGCTGTCACTGCCGCAGAGACAGCACGCTTGGAGAAGATCAGCGTGAGGAAGCCGGGGGCCATGCTCTTAACTTTGTCAATGATTGTGTTCATCTTACATTCCTAACTTAGATTTAAGTGACTCGATGATACCGCTGCCCGCTGAACCCTTCAGCAAAAAATATGCACCTAGTCCTGCCAGAATTAGGTACAGCAAGGCGCGCCGCTTGGCGGCCTTCTGTTTTGAAAGCTCGGCCTTGGCCAGGATCTTTCCTTCCTTAGCTTCAGCCTTGTCCAGCTTGTGGTCCTGCTTGTCGTCGCGTTTGTCTGTTGTGCGGGGGATATCGGTAGCCTCACGGTTACGCCTCTTGTTGTTCCTTATCATTTTACTCGACCTCCTTGGTCCTAGACGAGTGTTGTTTTGCTTCTCTCTCCAGTCGCCTCTTGGCACCGTGTCGGCTCATGGCATCGCGAGTCATGCGGCTGATGCTGTGTACCATCATTGTCATCCAAGGGTAGCTTTGTTTCGTGGGGTTCATCGGTGGGCGGATGCAGTGGAGGAAGATCGTCCGTGACGTAAGTGTTGTGAGTGCCTTGGAAAAATCAAACGAGTTCCTGAAGGCGTAGGTGGAGTCAGTGATAATCACACTGTCTCCGCCTTTCAATATGACACCTAGCTTGTGTGCTGCTGGCCTGTCCATCCAGTATTTGCAGAGGTCGTAGTCGACAAAGGTGCCTCCGAACCTACCATCCAGGCCATCGGCGTATGCCCTGATCTCCTCCTTCTGTTCTCGGAGTTCCTCCTCACCGAACTTTATGGCGTATCCGTAGATAATCGTTTCTCCTCCATGTCAATCATCTCCTCAAGGTAACGCTGCATCTTCTTGTAGTCGGTCAGCCTTTCAACTCCAGGCTTCTTCCCTGCCCGGCAGAGGTACTTGGCGATGTTACCTTCAAAGAAGTTCAAGTCCCACGCCTTCACTACATCGAAGGGTTGTATGTCGGAATAAGTGTAATGATCCGGGTTGTAGCTCATGGTAAAATAAGAGTGCCCAGCCCCAAGAGGAAAAGGAGATAACCCCCCAGGGCCGGGACACTGGGCCAGCTACTCAGATGGAGGCGGCTGGGAGGCTTCATCCTCTGAGGCGGCTGGCATTTCTCTCTCTTGTGTCTCCGGCAAGGCGGATATCAGTTCGTCCCCGGATGGCACGGATTCGCTAATTGCGCCCGTGATAAGGTCAACCCGACCGATCACTTCGGCCAGTGCGTTGCGGTGGTAGTTAAGCTGGTAGTCCCACTGGTTCACTACCCGGATGAGTGCCTGCTGGATTTCCTCTACCATCCGCTGAAGCTCTACCTGCTTTTCGTTGAGGTCGTCGGAGTCAATCCCCTCTACCTTCCCCTCGATGATGGTAAGTTTCTCCATCACTTCCCTGTTGGTTGTTCGTTTCTTTGTGGGCATCCCCTTGTTGGCCATGATGACCTCCTTAGATTCCATAAATTACCGTGAGTACATGCTCTAGTGGGATGGTCACGTTGCCATCCATGCCTTTGATTGTGACAGTATCATCGGTTCGTCTCTCCAGCCTGCCACAGCAGAGGTGTTGCTTGAGTTCGTCGAAGTCAGGTGGCTCTCCGTTAAGCACACCCTTGAACTGTGTGCTGAGTGCCAGTAATGCTTCGGCATCGTAGTGTACCAGGGCGATCATAGCTACGCCCGGCTTGAGCTTGGGTGAGAACTTCTCGATTTCCGGCAAGTCGTGCGGGGGATTAAGCGGGGTCACCAGAAAGTTCAGCCCTGGTGAGTCACCGTCCTTCAGCATCTCTTTGGTGTAGTCGAGGGCTGACTCCTTCGATGCGAACGGCCCGATAGCCTCTCGCATAACATCGGCCATCCAGTCATGTGCCACAATCATGTACTGCATTTTACTCTCCATAGTAAAAAGGCGGGGGGCAAGATACCCAAAGGACTAGTTGGTGAGTCCTGCGGCATCCGCCCCCCACGTTGCACCTAGAAGGGGATTTCCTCGGCCACTTCCGCCGTCTCAGGCTTGCTGCCTACTGGCAACATCTGGACATCCTGGGCCAAGACACGGACACGACTCCGCTTCTGGCCTTCATTCTCCCATGTCTCATGCCGCAGCTTACCGCGAACGATAACCCAGCGGCCCTTTACGAGGTAGGTGCTGACTGTCTCAGCCAGCTTGCCCCATGCGGAGAGGTCGAAAAAGTTGGTGAACTCCTCGCCTCCCTTGAAATCGTGGACAGCGATAGCGAAGTTCGCCACACTGTTCTCACCAACCTGTGTCAACTCGGGGTCGGCCACAAGGCGTCCGGCCAACACAACCACATTCATATCAGACATCGTACATCCTCCGGTCTTAGGTAATTATTACCGCCAAGGGTAGCAGAAGCGTACAGGATACTCAAGAGGTGCTGCCGATTGTTTCCACAATCTTGGCTGCCATCTTTGCATCGCCGTTCGTAGCATTCACCAGCTTTCTTGCGTAGATGATTGCATCTACTGGGCTGATGGTAGCTGGACTGGAGGCTTGCTTGCGCCGCCAGCGTTCCTTCTGCGCTGCACTCATTCGTTGTCGCTGTGCGACAGTTCGCTTCTTACCCATCTCACTCTCCTTAAAAAGGTTTGTCGGTTACATCCAACGGTTCTTCATCCCCATCTGGTGTACGGCCAACGAGGTCGTACTCAGGGATATGCTTCTCGATCAGGTCGTTCATGATTGCAAACATTGACGTATTGGCAATGACCGCTGCAACCTTTACTCGTTGAGCCAACTCCTCCCTCACGGGTATGGCCCGTCTGGAATCTGCCATCATCTCACCTCCGTAGAATCGTTACGTTCTGTATACACACCCAGCGAAACCTGGTGTTCTCGTTGGTATCCCTCAAGGCGGCGCAGGTTCTGGATTGCAAGTCGCACCATGTCCTGTGCATTCCTGATGAGGAACATCTTTGCCAGTGGATTGTAGGACTTCAGGGAGGACTCCTCGGTTAGTGCATCCTCCACTGCTGTCAAGGTTCCCACTAGTCTCTTTAGCTTGTCCTCCTTCATGTTACTCCTTCCATATTAACACAAGTGTAAAACGAAACAACCGGCAAGGAAAGAACCGTCTAGCCCCGCACACACCGGCCCCCTTTCACCCATATTGAAGGGTATGGGTCTACAGGCGGCTTCTACTCGGTGTTCCCGACGACCAGGTTTGTCGGAGCTAGACGGTCTAAAACAACCGGCAAGGAAAGGAATGAAACCTTACCAGGTTTTCTCCTCTGCCCATTGCACAAGGGACAGCAGCAGCGGTATGGATGCTGCTATTACAAAGCCCCATAGTTCTATGTCGTACATCATTCTTCTTCCCCCTCTAGGTTTTCCTTGTAAGCCAGCAGGTCATCATGCGCTCGGTCAATAACCTCTTGCCACTCATCCCCAGCCATCTCCTCAAGTAGGGAGGCCGACTCTCTGACAAGTCGTATGTCATTGGCTACCATGACAGCGGGAGCCTTGAGTTCAATAAGCGTCAGCGTTCTCTCGGCCCTCTCCATATAGAGCATCAGGTTATGCGACCTGTGTTCGGGGTGTTTACTCTCCATGTTTCCCAGCCTCCTTGTTAAAGTTGTATACCGCATTGGCAAACCCCTGCGGCGTGATACTTCGCTTGTCACCCCTGTCAGAAGACGGGGGCATCTTCCAGATAACCGGCTCAACTTCTTCCGGCTCCTCTGTAATTTCAGGTGGCGGGAACACGAAGCCACCGCCATGCCAGATGCACGTTTTCTTTGTGTACATATCACCGTACTGCCACGGCTGGAACATATCATCCGGCTTACGCCACTGGGTAGACAGCCTGCCCACTGGATTCTCCAGCATCCAGGGTGTGCCATGCCACTCGCATAGTTTCCTACATGATTCGACCAGCGTGAGTGCATCAATCAATCCCTGAATCCCTTTGCTCTTGTACCACCTAGCTCCGCTGCCGGAGAGGTTGGTGCATGGGGGAAAGGCAAAGATGATGTGTGGATCAGGCAGGTCTGACGGCGTAAGCGTTCGTGCATCACCCCATCGGTACGTGATGTTCCCCTTTACCTTGTCACCAGCCATTGAGTGGCGGGTATCAATGCAGAGGCAATCAAAGCCTGCGTCTGCCCAAGGTTTCACCATGTTACCTGTGTAATCACACAGACTAATAACAGTTCCCATGTCCTTGTCCTCCTAGTAGTTCTCCTCCATGTAATCCTCTGCATCATCCAGCAACCAGGGGAACGCTTCCTCTAGTGCATCCTTGGCCTCGATTGCTGACTCCTCCTTGCCCGGCCCATCCCATGCAGCCTGCTTCGCCACAATCACATGCGACCATGTTATCGCTTCCACCTGAGCGGGTGTTAGATTGTCACTCATCCCTCATCCTCCTCGGTTAGTTTCTCAAAGCCGTCGTACATTTCAAAAGCTCTCATCTCCGATTGGCTAAGGGTACTGCACACACAGTCAGGATCACCACATGGCAGGGCATCTTCCGTTGGATTGCCAGCTATACATACTGTCTCTATCATTCCTCATCCTCCTCTATCCATTCGTACCAGTAGTCAGCCTCCTCCCAGATACGCCAGTAGATTTCATCATGTATCTTCTGACTCACGGGCTCATCATCAAACGTCACAGCGATTACGAGATGCGTAATCTCATGGTCATGTCCTCGCTCGACCGGATATCCTGGTTCACTTGGCCCACATTCCCAGCCGGTGACGTTGCCTTCAAACTCTGTAACCTCTACCTGATAGGGCAGGCCACCCACATCAATCTCCAGTTCCCTGTTCATCCCTCATCCTCCTACGCCAGAGTTATGTAGCAGAGCATCTGCCGCCTTGATGTCCTCAAAATCTACACTATTCTTTTCGCAGTGTTGTTCCCAGCGGTGTGAATCTTCACAGTATCGCCACAGTCGAGACAGCACCTCGCTTGGGTGATACTCTCTGCTGATAGCGTCTTCACCAAACGCTAGTTCAAACACATCGTCAATAAACCTCTGGTCTACTTTGGTTTTCATCACTCATCCTCCTCTACCCTGTAATCAATAGGAACTGCATCCTGCTCAATCATTTCTTGCAAGCGTTCATGTACCTCGAAGTCTGACACCGTGTCGTCCCCATCAAATACGACGATGACTGTCGCTATTGTCTTAGCCATCACTCATCCTCCTCTGCCGTAGCAAACATAACGTGTTGGTCATCGGTATCCTCAGTGCAGAGCTTGAAGTGGTGTCGAGAGTTGCCATTCAGGTACAGCTTCTTGGCAAGGCTGCACGCCTCGGCCCCATCCTCGGCCTCAATTTCTGGTAGCTCGAACGTGAGTGTGCATGTCTCGCACACCTCAAGCGTCACGGTGTAGTTCTTCATCGTGTTACCTCATCTGCCATGTGCCTAGTTCAGTCTGCTTGCCATCCTTGTCAGTAGTAATATGGACAGCCACACCTGGGCCATTGCATTCATCGTCGCACTGAACCCAGATACCACTCCCATCACTCAGGCTAATGATCGGGAAGTTGTCGCCGTCATACGACACCTTCACAATCTTCAACCCCTTCAACTGCTTGTTAAGTTTCTTCAAGAACTCTGGCATGTTACTCTCCCTCTCCATTTAAGAACTCGTTACCGTCACCTTCCCCTATGGGAACAAACTCATAGCATCGCTTGCAGCAGAGAAACCCGTCTTGGTAGGTAGAGTAGCAACCGCAACAACTAGTTAACCGCTGCCCATCCTCATCGTAAAGAGCCCTGCCCCACTTGTCCTTAACCTCAACCGTTGCGACACCTGGATACTTAACTTTCATGTCACTCTCCATTTCTTCAAGCCCTTGGAAATCTTGTGAAGCTGGACAGTGTGTCGTGCCAGATCGTACAGCTTGATTTCAATCCACTTTTTCAGCACAACAGCAGCATCCTTCCGTGTTTCAAAGCCTCCTGCTTCTCCGTAAGAATCCCCGTAGACAATGCGATACTTCACTGCTCCATCCTGCGAGTCATACGACTCAATCGCTGGTAAGTCATTCGCTCTCATCACTTGCCTCCAATCATCTGAAACTTCTCCTCTACCTCATGCTCTTTCACACAGGCCAACATCCTAAGTGCATCGGCTAGATGTGTCGCACTCACATAGATGGGGTAGCTGGCCGGTGCCTTGACCTCGAACAATCTCCTGCAATCATCCCATGTTATCTCGAACGTCATGTCACTCTCCTGTGATTGGTGTTACATACTGCTTGCGTTGCTTTGTGCCAGCAACCGTGAACTGGTAGGTAAATTCTGGCACAGCACAATGGTCCTCGACATCCTGCATCATCGCCATAAGCACCTGCAATACCTCGCGGGTATCGGCAGGGTCACTTGTCCCTATCTCAAGCGTAAAAGTATTCACGTCACTCTCCCTTCGGTAAAAATTCCCAGCACTTCCCCTTAGTCCAAGTTCCACAGTGGCGGGTAACAACTCCCCACTCATCTGGCTCTGGCATTACCTCGTAGTACAGCGTCAACTTGATGGGTGCGCCATACTCGGCAACCCCATCCACTACTATCGGCTCTTGCTCATAATGAATCGCGCTCTCAACCTTGCTGTACTTACCACACAAAGCCATCTCGAACTTTCTCTTGGCCATCTTCTTGTGATTAGTTGCTGCCATGTCGCTCCACCTTTCTATTATCTTGACCAAACAATTCACATGCTTCATCCAGGGTATGCCCGTTGTCGATGTGGCACAGTATCCGGTAGCCCACCGCTGGCTGGCACAGTATCGGTAGCGGATCACACCCCATATACTTGGCTGCTTTCCTGATTACCTTTACCTCTGCTGGCCTGTAGTAGACAGCAGTATGCTTGTCGATCCATGTAAGCGGACCATCCTCCGAGTCCAATCGCTCCTGATATTTATCGGTCAGTCCCATACTGCTAGTCCTCCATTGCGGGGGGGTCAATCTTATTGGCGAATTTACGCAGCTTTCTTGCTGCCCATTTAGGAAAGAACCGCTTGTCCTGTTCGGGGTCAAGGTAGCGTGCAAGGAACCGGCACAAGATACCTACCTCGATGTCCGGCATCATGTAGAAAACCCCCTCATCATCTTCACACAGGAGGTCGCCGCACGCCTCCAAGATAGCGGCTGCTGATTTTTTCTTACGCTCCACCCTCTCGGTTGCTTCTTTCAGTAGACTGTCCATGCTGCTAGTTCCTCCCTATAGTAATTTCCTCTGCCTCTGGCCACGATTTGTCTGGCTCCCATACCCTACAGTTGTAGCTCATCCAACCAACTGGCTGCCCATCATGGTGCAGCGTTGGGTTTGTCCAGTTACCCCCACCAATCCCCTCATCAAGCTGGTAGTCCCTGATTAGTTTCCGTAACACCTGGAATGTTTCTGCTTCCAGCCGATGCGGACTTGTGATCGGTGCATACTGCCTGAAGTCTATGTTGCCAACCGTTTCAATCGTCACTGAAAACATCTGCTAGTCCTTCCAAGTACAAACACGATGTACAGTTAGCCATAGCCCACCGATAACGTAGCCAGTGTGCCTGACCATTCCATCTGTCGTATCAACATACATTTTCTGTGCGTGTTGGTTGCCAAGATGGTTCATCAGCCACTTGCGTGGCGGGTTGTCACCTATCTGGTAGGTACTTCCGTATTGATCTACTGCCAAGTATCCAAGCGTATCCATGCTGCTAGTCCTCCTCTAATGTAGTGGGTAGATAACCAAGTCGACACGCTTGTCAGCACACGCAGTACACTGGCCACACGAATGTCAGTCCGGTAATCGTTCTGTCGCTTGCGTGATCTCTTTTCCCGCTGGAATTCTGGGTAAGAATCCCAGAAAGAATCCCTCACTTGTGCTTGAGTTTTCATGTCACTCTCCTATTCAATGCAGCAGCAGATGCCCGCCGTGTTGTAGCAGTTGTCAATGTCCCTACCATCTAACTCCGATGGCAGGTACAGGTAGAGAGCCGCCCCTCTTGGATCATCCTGTATATAGAACTCCACCCCGTCATGCTCTTTGACCAAGGTATCCAGCCTCTTGAGTGCGCCACCCTCCATGTCGCGGGTTGCCCACCTCTCTCGGATCATCTCGCCTCGGCGAGTCTCAAAGTATCGGTACGGTGTACCATCCTCATCACGCTGGATAGTTCCGCTGGCCTCATGATTATTCCACGATCGCAGGGTTCTCTCGATACGCAACAGCTTGTCGATCTCATCGAATGAAAAGCCCACCCGTTGTAGGCGATTCGACAGTCGAGCGTAGCGTTCCCGTTTAGCCTTTGTCATGTTACTTTCCTTTCGTTATTGCTTGCTCCCTCACATACACTGGCGTCACATTGTGCAAACTCAGAAACCTTTTTGGATTTTTATTTGTGCTGCTAGTCCTCCCTATTCGTAGTGTCGTGATCCAGTTTCCACCATCGAACCCGCTTCATCTTCGGTCGCTACCCAGTATTCATCCGATCCAGCAGGTTCGGGTAGAAAGTTTGCATCCAGCCCACGGGCATCGAGCCACTCGCATTCAGCTAGGCATTGATCCCCATAGTTCCGCTTGGCTTCTGCGCTCTTATCGTCGGCCATCTTTCGTACCCTATCGCGGGCAGCATTGGCTTGCTCCTCCGTAGGGAACCATTCGTATGCTACTAGATGGCTATCTCTCCCCCACCATCCACCCTCCTCTGGTCCACCATAGTAGGGGACCGAGATATACAGGCTGACATAGCTACCCCTGGCAGGCGTAGCGTTTCCACAAACCTCGAAGAATTCAGATTTCATGCTGCTACTCTCCTCTAAACCAGACCCATTCGTAATCAGAAGCCACCGCACCCTTGCCCCACCAGTCCGGCATTTGCAGGTCATCCCCGCATGTTACCGATGGGTCTTCATGGCACGTCGTACCCTGGATTGTCCACCAGCAGGAGATATAAAAACTCTTGCCATCCCTAACCACTCCCTTGAATGGATAGGCTACGGGGTTACCGTAGTCATCGAACGGTTTATATCCCAGGCCGATAACCCTATCCCCGCTTACTGTCTTGGTAATCCTGGCAGGGTCGAACAGTCTTTCCCTACGTGGCAGATGCCACGTCGTATCGGTTCGTGATTCGTACATGCTAGTCATCCAGTCCCAGCATCTCACATGCTGATTCGATTGCTTCTTTGCCTAGTTCCTCTAACCCCTCATCGGTTAGTCCACCCTCATCTCGGAAATCGCAGGCGTATTCCTGCCCGAACCGTACCGATGTGAGGTATTCACCATCGCCACCGTACACATTAAACACCGTGTCCAATGTGCCATCGTCTACCAGTTGATAGTTCATGCTGCTATTCCTCCATGTATCCGTCAAAGTAAACCCCATCCTCCCTAGTGGAAGGATCTTTACAATGATCCTGCGCTTCATCCAATGTCAGCCCACGCTGCATTACTTCCCTCTCTTTACCGACATCGGGATGGTAGAACCGTACGATTGCGTATGTTGCACCCATGCTGCTAGTTCTCCAGTCTTGCAAAGGGTTTCGTTACTCAGCATCGTTGCCGTTGTCCACTTTCCGCAGCACCTTGCCGCACCTCTCGCACTCGAAAGCACTAGGCGAAAACTCTCCCCTTGGATTGTCGAATCCATCGGCCAGTGTTTCACCTCTTGCGAATGATCCAAACGCTTCCCACTCATAGCAGGGATGCGAGCAGTCGTACCCAAACCCGTTGCCGTTATCGGGATCATCCAAGGCAGGATCGTTGTCCATGTTTCCGTGTTTGATTTCCGCAGTAACCTCATCGGGAAAGCATTTCCGGCAGAAGTCTAGCGGTTCATTCATGCTGTTGTAGATTCTTGGCATGATGTATCTCCTATCAATTCCCACTCAAGCAGGCGGGTATCTGCATCCGCTGCATCCACCACGTATCTGGTTCCACCACGTAGCTGGTTCCAGTACGCCCTGGATTTTCCATTCGGCCACCAACGTGGCGATGGCATGGCTGGCCCTAGCTAGTCCACTTGCGGACATTATCGCTAGGAAACTCACCATCCATCCATCGCTACCACGTTAGTGATTGCCATTGAATGTAAACAACAAACAACAAACAACAAACAACAAGCAACATTGTGTCGTTGTCGTTGTGTTGTGTTGTGTTGTGTTGTTCACTTCACATATATAACCACCGCCATACGTCGGTAGAGGGTCGATATTCTTTCAACTTTGCCAAGATAACCCCGCATATTTGAAACAGGCCCGCAGTGGGGGCGTAGGGGCATTTGGATTGTCGATAGGTACTGTCATAGGGGTGGCGATATAGTCCGTTAGGCTGGCGACTAGGGACGATTCACCCCTGGAGATGGGTTAACCCTGGAGATAGGCAGACCTGGAGATGCCTACCCTGGAGATTCGCAGACCTGGAGATACCTACCCTGGAGACTCGATACCCTGGAGATTACTAGACCTGGAGGTGGGCGCATAAAAAGAGCCAGCAGGTCTTACCCTACTGGCTCAAGTGCGCCAGTGGCAGCTATGCCATCGACAGCGAGCGGTTCAATTCTGCTTTCCGCATTTCATCCTCTAGTGAAAATGCAGTAGGCTTGCTACCCTCAAGGATTCGGTTCCTGACAGCAGACCACCGCGATTGTCTGGCATGCTTAACCTGCTTGCGCGGTGCAGTGTAGTACCTAGACTGGGCTTGTGGTTGCGTTTCATAGTTGTCCTGCTGTCCTTCACCGATAAATGATTGTGATAGCTTGGCAACTGGCATACCGTGACGGTCAGCCGCATACGTTGACATATGGCAAGCGTATTCTTCTCGCAATACCTTTTCCCGATTTGCAAGAGTACTTTTCGCCAGTGGTTTGCTGTTGATCTTCGGGGTACTCTTGATAGATCGCCATACGTTGCGACGATGACCACACCAGCGGGAGAAGGTATATAACCCTTGCAAACCTGGAGAAATTGGATTCCCGTCGCCATCGGTGACTATTAGGAATCCCGATTCAGATAGCAGCCATTGTCCCCAGTCGCCGAAGCTATCTTCAGCCATACAATCAGCCTGATCGAAAGTCACCGGTTTGTATTCTGCGTCCTTCCCCTTCTTAGTCTTATCGGGGTGGTTGCGCTTATACCATATTCGATAGGCTGATATAGAATGGCACTTGTCCAGTCCCTGTTCGCGCTCTAATGCGTTTATCGCGCTATGCGATTGGTGGAAAGTAGGGTTTTCTAGTTTTTGGTAGGCGTCCATGTTGCGTTATCCTTTTCAGTGGGTAGTGGTTAATTCCAAGCGCGCTGTTGGGCGGTTGCGGTGATGATGCCATCGGCAACAGTTACGATGACGGTAGTGCCGACACCTAGACAAGATTCGATTTTGCGGTTAGTTAGGTCACATATCGGATTGGAACTGGCAGCATGATGGTGGACTCGCTTCTTGCCATCGACACTGGCGGTCAGTGTCACCACGCCAGCAGCGTAGGTAACGTCGTACGGGGTGCCGGCTGGCATGTTTGCCGGTTCAAATATGTGATGACCGTCGAGCCATAGTTTGCCAGCACCGTTACGACCCTCACCGATTGTGAGTATGGCAACTTGTGTTGCGGTGGTTGTTGCGGTGGTCATGGTAGTATCCTTATGAACAAGTGTAGTTACTGCTATGCCACTATGATCGACTATTGCGAACATGTTGTCAAGTATAATCGGGGTGGATTGTATAGTGACCTTTGTACACTACACTTATGGGGGGTGGACCTGTTCTGGCCAGAATGGCAGTCTACCCCACAATCTGACAACATGACTTGTGCAACTGTAGTCAATATGACACAGCCCCCCTACTGGGTGGTACACCACGATACTGTACAAGTGTACACCACTACTATAGGGGGGTATCGAATAGCTCGCTAGGGGGGG
>Ga0315338_1000800_pt1 | contig 54583 bp, 59 predicted proteins | sample ASW8metaG_FD_204518 | JGI IMG/M metagenome (GOLD analysis project Ga0315338, IMG submission 204518) | Ammonia-oxidizing marine archaeal communities from Monterey Bay, California, United States - ASW #8 | ecosystem: Environmental > Aquatic > Marine > Coastal | place: USA: California | collected... | reverse complement strand
TCTGATCTAAGATATGTTAGAATTGGAGAAGCAACATATAATGAAGAATATGTCCCAATGAAAACACCCCATATAAGAGCAATAATAAAACTAGAAATTACTATACCACCGAATATAAATAACGCTACTAATGCCAGGAGTGTTGTTAAACTTGTCGTCAATGTTCTTGAAAGTGTTCCATTTAAAGATAAATTAATGACTTCATCAAATGTAACTTGTTTATATTTTCTCATTGTCTCTCTTACACGATCATAAATAACAACTGTATCGTTTATTGAATAACCAGCAATCGTCAAAACAGCAGCAACGGTTGCAAGGTTAAACTCAAGCTTTAAAAATGAAAAAAAACCTAAAGTTAAAATGACATCATGTATCAATGCTATAATTGCACCAAGTGCAAAGTTCCATTTAAATCTCAACCATATATATAAAAGTATGCCAATTAATGAAAAAACAACAGCTATTATCCCTGCTTTTACTAATTCACCTCCAACCTTTGGGCCAACAAATTCAGTTCTTCTATATTCTACTGATTTATCACTTAAACTATTTTTTATAACTTGTATTGTTTCAGTTTGTTTTTCATTGCTATTTTTTTTATCTTGGGCCCTTATCACTACATCGTTTTCATCGCCAATAGTTTGCAATTGAATTTCACCTAAATCTAGTTTATTCATCTCAACTCTTAAATTATTTAAATCAACACTTTCTTTGAATCTTACTTCAATCAGGCTTCCTCCTGTAAAATCAATACCTAAATTTAAACCTTTAAAAAAAACTAAAGATAAAGATAAAAAAAATAAAATAGATGAAATAAATAAAGTTATTTTTTTTATTTTCATAAACTTAATATTAGTTCCACTCTTAATAATTTTTAAAATTGGCATGTTATAAATGAATCCTCTCTGGAGATGTTTTTTTCAACCAAATAAGAATTAATATCCTTGTAAACATTATTGCTGTGAACATTGAAGTCAAAATACCAATTGATAATGTTACGGCAAAACCTTTAACCGGACCGGAGCCAAGACCAAATAACATTATTGCAGCAATAAGTGTAGTTATGTTTGCATCAACAATTGTTTTAAAAGCTTCTTTGTATCCCGTATCGATTGTTGCAATAGGTGAAAGACCGTGTTTAACTTCTTCTTTAATTCTTTCGAAAATTAATACATTTGCATCTACTGCCATACCAATAGTTAAAACAATACCTGCTATTCCAGGTAGCGTTAAAGTAGCTTTAATTGATGTGAGTATAGCTAATAAAATTAATAAATTAAAAATCAGGGCTATATTGGCAAAAATCCCAAACACTCCATAAATCAAACACATAAAAATAATAATTAAAGAAAAACCCAAAATAGCAGCAAATTTTCCTGACTTAATTGAATCAGCACCTAGACTTGGGCCAACAGTTCGTTCTTCAATTATGTTTAATGGAGCTGGCAAAGCGCCGGCTCTTAAAAGCATGGAGAGGTCTGTTGCTTCTTGAAACGTAAACTGACCAGTTATAATGCCTTTTCCACCGGTTATCGACTCTCTTATATTTGGAGAACTTATTACTTTTTTGTCTAAAATAATAGCTAATCTTTTTCCAATATTTTCACTTGTAATCTTTCCAAATTTTCTTCCACCTTTATTATTGAATCCAAAAGATACGACTGGGGAACCTTTGTCTAATGTTGGAAAAGCATTTATTAATAAATCACCTGAAATAATACTTCTTTTTTTTACTGCATATAACAATGGGTCTCCTGATGGATCTAATTCATTATCAGATTCATAAACAATTATTCCTGGTTTAGTTTTTCCAGATTTTAAATCACTCCATGATAAGTCATCATCTACAATTTGAAGTGTTAGTTTTGCAGTTTTACCTAATAATTTTTTTAATCTTTCAGGATCAGTAATACCAGGAAGTTCTAATAATATTCTATTTAAACCTTGTCTTTGTATGGTTGGTTCTTTTGTGCCAAATTCATCCACCCTTCTTCTTACTACTTCTATTGATTGTGATACTGCTGTATCTTGAATATTTTTTATTTTTTGTGTATTAAAAAAAATCTTTAATAATTTATCATCAACATATTCAAAAGTAATATCTTGAGAATATTTTTTTAATAGTTTTGATATATCTTCTTTCTTACTTTCATTTTTAATATCAAAAAAAATATTATTATCTTTAATATTAAATTTTGAATAAGATATTTTGTTTTTTCTTAAAGACAATCTAAGCTCATCAGAAAAAACTTCTAAATTTTCAGATAAAACAGATTTTGTATCAACTTCTATCAATAAATATGAGCCTCCTTGTAAATCTAATCCCAAAACAACTTGATCAGATGGAATAAAAGATGGTAAGTTTTTTAATATGTCTTTTGAAAAAAAATTTGGTGAAGAGAATATTACTGCAAAAAAACTACATATAATTACTAAAAGTAATTGCCATTTTTTTAATTGTACCATTAATTTAAAATATTATTTTATTATTTATTAGATTCAGAAGAATTATTAATTACATCAGTAATCGTTGGTTTAGATATAATAATTTTAACATTATTTGATATCTCAGCTTCTATTTTATTATCATCTATTAAACGAGAAACTTTACAATAAATACCTCCAGCTGTTATTATTTTATCACCTCTTTTAAGTTTACTTATCATTTCCTTATGTAATTTCACTTTTTTTTGTTGTGGTCTTATCAACAAAAAATAAAAAACTACAAATATTAATATTAATGGAAGAAATGATGCAAAAGTTTCATTCATAATAAATTATGTTAAAAATATTTGTTCTAAATAGTATATTTTTTTAAAAAAATTTAAACATTTAATTCAATTTATACCTGAAACTAATGGAACAAACCTAACTCTCCAATATTTTTTTAAACACAATTTTTTGTTTTTTTTTTCTACTTTAGTTATATATTGTTCATTTTTATGCATTAAAGGTAGAACTAGTATCCCTCCTTCTGATAATTGGTTTATTATTTTTTCTGGTAACCTTTTAGATACGGCCGTAATAATTATTCTTTCAAAAGAAAATTTTACAGGCCATCCTTCCATTCCATCACCATAATAAAAAACAATGTTATTTAATTTAAGGTTATTTAATACTTTTTTTGCTTTATCTAGTAATTGCTTATGTCTTTCAATGCTATAAATTCTTTTAAATAATTTAGATAAAATTGCAGTTTGATATCCGGAACCAGTTCCAATTTCTAAAACTTTAATTGATTTTTTTGGTTCTAATAATTCTGTCATTTTAGCAACTACCGCAGGTTGACTTATAGTTTGATTGCAATTAATTGGTAGTGCAATGTTTTTGTATGCTTTGTAAAATAATTCTTTATCAACAAATTTATCTCTTGGAATTTTTTCAATAATTGATAAAACTTTATGATTAGTAACTCCAAGTGTACGTAACTTTAAAATTAAATTAATTCTTTTTAAGTTTTCTATCAATAAAAATTATAGCCTCTCCATTTCATTCATATATTTTCTTAAAACTCTAGGTATATTAATAGTGCCATCTTTATTTTGGTAATTTTCTAGAATTGCAATAAGACTTCTACCTATTGCTAAAGCAGAACCATTTAGTGTATGAGGGTATTCTTTTTTTTCATTAATTTTATATCTCGCATTTACTCTTCTACTTTGAAAATCACCGCAATTAGAAATACTTGAGATTTCCATATAATTTTTTATACTTGGAATCCAAACCTCAATATCAAATGTTTTTTTTGATGCAAAGCCAACTTCAGCAGAACATAATTCACATACTCTGTAAGGCAGCTCAAGGTCTTGTAAAATTTTTTCTGCACAACTTAAAAGAAATAAATGTTCTTTTTCTGATTTATCTGGAGTTGTAATAGATACGAGTTCAACTTTACCAAATTGATGTTGTCTTTTTAAGCCCCTGGTATCTTTACCGGCTGCGCCTGCTTCAGATCTAAAACATGGAGAATACGATGTATAACGTAGCGGTAATTCATTATTTTTTAGAATCTTATCTCTTATTAAATTTACTAAAGTAACTTCGCTCGTTGGAATAAGCCATAAATTTTCCCTTGTTTTAAAAATATCAGAATCAAATTTAGGTAATTGACCAGTACCTTTTAATGCATTTTCGTTGACTAATAAAGGAGTGTAAATTTCAGTAAAATTACCAAATTTAATATTGCTTTCTAACATAAAAGATGCCAAAGCTCTTTCAAGTGTAGCAAGGGTTTTTTTTAAATATACAAATCTAGGTCCTGATACTTTGGCAGCCGTTTTGAAATCTAATAGATCTAATTTTTCACCTATATCAACATGGTCTTTAATTTTATAATCAAATTTTTTTATATTTCCTACTTTTTTTATTTCAATATTGTCAGCTTCATTTTTCCCATTTGGCACTGTTCTATCCAAGAAATTTGGTAGTTCCATTAGAAAATTATCTAGATCTATGTTTGTAGAAGATTTGCCTTCTTGTAATTTGTTTATACGATCTTTTAAATTCTTAACTTTTTTTATTAACTTATTTTTTTTTGATAAGTCGTTAGTATTAAATATTTCTTTAGAAATATTATTTCTTTGTTCTAAAAGATTTTCTAATTCAACAAAAACCTTAGATCTTGATTTACTCATTTTTATTAATTGATTTGATAAAGGTTTTAAACCTCTTTTTTTAAAGGCCTCGTCAGCTTTTTTTGGGTTATTTATTATCCACTTAATATCTAACATTTTTTTAACTAAATATATTATAACAAAATTTTATTTCTTCTTCTTTTCAAAAAATTTTGATATAAAAATTGAGAATTCAAATAAAAAAATAATTGGAATAGCTAATCCAACTTGTGAAATAATATCAGGCGGTGTTATTAGTGCAGAAATTAAGAAAATTATCACTATTACATATCTTCTTTTTCTTTGAAGAGTTTTAGGAGAAGTTAGTCCTAAAATTGTCAACAAGAAAATTGCTGTGGGTAATTGAAATGCTAAGCCAAATGCAAAACCAAGTTTTAAAGTTAGTGAAATATATTCATTTATTTTTGGTTCAAGTTCAATTGAAAATTTATTGTTTAAACCCGATGTGTCAAAAGCAACAAAAAAATCCCAAGCAAGAGGTATTATAAAATAATAAACAAAAATAAATCCTAAGATAAACATTAAAGGTACTAAAAATAAAAAAGGAAAAATAATCTTTTTTTCTTTTTCTAGTAAACCAGGTGCAATAAAAGACCATATTTGGTAAATAAAAAATGGTGATGAAATTATAAAAGCTGAAATCAATGCCAATTTTATATAACTTACAAATGCTTCGGTTAAACCTGTATAAATAAGTCTTTTATCTTCTTTAAAATCTATAGCATCAATAAAAGGATCTGTGACAAAATTAAATACATAATCAACAAATAAATAAGAGAACAAAAAAGAAGTTGTAAAAAATAAAAAGAAATAAACAAGTCTATTTCTAAGTTCTTTTAAATGATTTGACAAAAAAACTTTTTTATTATTTTGTTTTAAGACCAATTTTTATTTTCTTTTTAATTTCCTTAATTCCTTCTCAATTTTTATTATTTCTTTATTCTTTTTTTTAAATTCATCAATATAGATTTCTTCTTTAAATTCTTCTGTAATATCTGATATATAATTTTTAATTTTATAAAAAAACGTAACTATTTTTTTTATAAAAAAAGGAATATCTTTAGGTTTAATAAATATTAAAAAAACAATAGTTATAAGAAGTAATTCAGTCCATCCTATATTAAACATTTTTTATGATTAAATTATTTCTTCCTTTTTTTTGATCCTTCTTTAAGCGAAGAACGCAAAGTTTGCAGACCTTTACCTAGTTGTCTAATAACATCAGGTAATTTACCTGCACCAAAAAGAATGAGGATTATAACTAAGACTAATAATATCTGCCAAAAACTTGGGGCCATAATTAAATATACCTATAATTTTACTTATATTTAAAAATAAAAAATTTTTTTTTATTTACATTAATATAACAAATTTTATTTTTTGGTGGGATAAATTTTCCAGGAACTTTTATATGTATATGTTTTCGAACTGATTTGTTCAGAATATCAAGATGTAAATATGAGTTTTCACTAATATACTTAACTGTAATAATCTTACTTTTAATCTTTCCTTCTTTTTTAGTATTATTTCTAGTTATTCTAAATGTCTCTGATCTAAAAATTATTTCAATTTCCTTTGCATTCAATGAACTATTGTCAGTAAGTTTAATTGGCCCAAATATAGTTTTAGCTGTTTGATTATTAACTTTAGATCTTAAAGATAAAGTTTCTCCAAAAAACCTTGCAACAAAAGATGAATTTGGTTTGTTATATATATTTACTGGCGTATCAAATTGTAAAATTTTTCCTTTGTTCATAATTGCAATAAAATCTCCCATAAACATAGCGTCATCTGGATCATGGGTTACAATAAGTGCAGTTGTAAATGTTTTTTGAAGTAAATGAAGTGTGATATCGCGAATTTTATTTTTTAATATTTGATCTAAATTAGCAAATGGTTCATCCATCATAAGTAATTTTGGTTTTGTTATTAAAGACCTTGCTATAGCAACAAGTTGTTTTTGTCCGCCTGATAATTGATGTGGATAAATATTAGAAAAGTGTGGCAAACCAATTTTTTTTAAAATATCAAATGTCTCTTTTTGAATATCTTTGAATTTTTTCTTTTTTGTTCCAAATGAAACATTTTTAAAAATATTTAAATGCGGAAACAAATTTGATTCTTGAAAAACTAATCCTATATTTCTATTTTCAGTTGGAACAGAAAATTGTGATTTAGATATAAGTTTATTATCAAAAAAAATTTTTCCTGAATTAAAATTATCTAAACCTGCAATTACTCTTAATAATGAAGTTTTACCACAACCAGATGGCCCAACAAGACAAACAACTTTATTAATTGGAATACTGAGATTAATATTGTCTAATATTTTTTTATTATCTTTTATCTGAGATAAGTTTTTAACTACTATATTATTATTCTTTACCACCATTTTTTAATAACTGATTATTAATTCTTGAAATAAATATTATGCCAATAACACATAAAACAACAATAATTAATGAAGGTATTGAGGATTCAATAATTTTTTCTTCTGATGCATATTCATAAACTTGTATAGCTAGAGTATCAAAATTGAATGGTCTTAATATAAGTGTTGCGGACAATTCTTTTATTATTTCTATAAAAATTAAAAATAATGTTAACAATATACTTAATGACATTAAAGGAATGTGAATATTAAATAGAATTAAAATTGGCTTTTTTCCTAGTACTCTAGCTGTATCATCTATATTTCTTGATATTCTATAAAAACTACTTTCAATATTTGTCTGCGATATTGTAAAGAAACGGACAATATATGCAAAACAAAGAACAAATAAGCTTCCAGCAAAAAAAGAATTTATTTTTAAATTAAAATTATTATTAAAAAAATTAACAAAAAAATTATCAAAGTATGTAAACGGTATAAGTATTCCAATTGCAATTATAGATCCTGGAATTGCATATCCCAGAGATGAAATTTTATTAAAAAATAAATTTAATTTTGTTTCTTTGATTCTAACCGAGTAATTAATAAGTAATGATAAAAAAATTATTATCAAAGAAACAGACAATGCAAGAAAAATAGTATTGAATGTATTAATAAAAGTATCTTTTAATGTAAAAATTTCTAAAGCCTTAATTGAACTAGTTAACAAAAAAATAAATGGTATAAAAAAACCTAAAATTGCTGGTAATAAACAAAAAGAAATTAAAAATAAATTTTTTAAGTTACCTGAGTAAACAAAATTTGTTTTTTCTTTAATACTAGTTTTTAGATTAATTTTTTCATGAGAAAAAAATTTTTTTTGTAAAAATAATATTAAAAAAATAAAAAATAAAAAAAATATTGAAATTTGTGAAGCCATATTTATATCGCCTAAACCTACCCAAGTCTTATAAATACCTGTTGTAAAAGTATTAACTCCATAATATTGGACAGTACCAAAATCGTTTAAAGATTCTAAAATAGATAAAATAACTCCACCAATAATTGGAAATGTTGCGAGCGGTAAAAAAACCTTAAAAAAAATATTCAATTGTTTTTGTCCAAGTGTCTTTCCAATTTCATTATATGTGTGTGAAATTTCAGAAAAAGCTGCTCTAGAAATAATATAAACATAAGGATAAAGTGTTATAGAAAATATAAATATAACGCCGGGTAATGATCTTATATTTAAAAAACTAGTATTATTTAAAAATGAAATATTTTCTCTAACAAAAACTTGGAAATAACTAGAATAATCAAAAATTTCCCCATATGCTATAGCGGCGACATACGGTGGAATGCTTAATGGCAATAGTAAAAAAAAATCAATAAATTTTTTTAAAGGAAAATCATATGTAGTAATTATCCATGCACTAATAACGCCAAAAAAAACTACTAAAATAGATTGAAAAAAAATTATAGATAATGAATTAATTAAATAACCCCAAATTTCATTACTAATTACATCATTCCAATCACTATTAAAATTTGAAAAAACATTAAAGATTAATGAAAGGATTGGAAAAGATAAAAAAAAAGTAATAAGTAAAGAAAAAAAAACCCAAAGGTTAAAAGATTTAAAATTAAAGAAATCTTTAATTAAATTCAAATTTAACCTCTTCTTTTTTCAATGCCAAGTTGGTTGATCTCTTTTAAAGTTGGAAGTTCCTTTAAATCTGTAAGATTAAAATGTTCAAGAAACTTGTCAGTAGTACCCCACGTGAGAGGTTGACCTGGGGTTTTTCTTCTACCTTTTAATTCAATCCAACCTCTTTCTAATAAGATATCTAATGTACCCTGGCTTATATTTCTTGCTCTTACTTTTTCTATTTCACCTTTTGTTACTGGTTGATAATAAGCTATTATTGCAAGCGTTTCCACTCCAGCTTTAGATAACTTTCGTTTTAAATCTTTCTCAATCATAAGATGATTAGCCATATCTGGCGCAGTTCTAAAACCCCATTTATTTTTAACGTTATAAATATTAATACCACGAGTTTTATAAAAGTTTTTTAATTCTGTTAGCAGTTTTTTTATATTTAAATTTTTAGGAATGTTTTTAGTTAAATCTTTTTCATCAACTAAATCTGAATTTGCGAACAAAATTGCCTCTATAACCTTTAAGCAAGTATTTTTATCATTTATCATTTTTTAACTGCTTTTTTTTTAATATAAATTGGTGCAAAAGGGGCGTGTTGTCTTATATAAACAATGCCTCCTTTTACTAATTCTAAAGAAGCAGTAAAATGTGATGCTGTGTATGATTTTCTAATAAAACTATCTGTTCCTTTATTATTTATAATATTATCTAATGATATCCATTCATCATTTTTTAATTCAAAGAATTTTTTTAAATTTTTTATAGCTTCTTCAACAGTACATACTTTTTTTAAACCTAATTTAAAATTTTTTAATTTTTTTCTAGTATCAACATCAATAATATTTTTTAATAAATCATATAATGTGCAGTCGAAAGTATATTTTTTTTCAACAAAAGTATTTTTTTCTAAACCATTTTTAAAAAAATCTTTATTTAATTGTGGTCTAGAAAAAATTTTTATACCAGCTTTTCTCATTTCATCTAATTTAATTAATTGTTCTCTTAAATTTTCAGCAAGAGTGCTTGCTGGAATTTCTTCATCTTTTTTTTCTGGTAATAATAATCTAGATTTTAAGTAAGCTAACCATGATGCAATAACAAGAAAGTCTGCAACTAATGTTAAATTTGTTGTTTTAATTTCATTTTTAACAAAATTAGAATATTGATCAGCGAGTTCTAATACAGATATATGTTTTAAATCTACTTTTTGTTTCTTTGCAAGATCTAATAAAAGTTCTATTGGTCCTTCGTAGCCATCAATATTTAATACAAAATCATTCATTTCATTAATATTTGACTTAAATAATATGAATATATATTGATCTAATTATAAGAATTAATAATTACTTTTTCTATATTTTAAAGACTATAATTTTTTATATAAAATTTAACCTAAATTATTTAATTTACTGATTTTTTTTAATGTTTTACTTTTAATAAAAGGAATCGACAGGTGTATTTGCATCATTTCTTTTATATTAGCGTTACAATGTAAAATTATTTCACATCCAGATCTTATTATTGCTTTTACTTTATTCTTAGTTGTTCCTTTTAATGCTTTCATATTTATATCGTCAGAAAATAATAAACCTTTAAAACCTATTTTATTTCTAATTATTTTTTTAATAATTTCTTTAGAACAACTGGCGATTTCTTTGTCAATTTTATTATAAATAATATGAGCTATCATAGCTGCTGGTTCTTTATTTAACTTTTTAAATGGCAAAAAATCTTTCTTATCTAATGAAATCAAATCTAAATCAACATTTGGTGTAGTTTTATGGCTATCTTTATTTGAAGGTCCATGACCAGGTATATGTTTTATAATAGGAATAATACCTATTTTTTTAAGACCATTACAAAATGACTTTCCTAATTCACTTACAATTTCTGGATTAGAAGAAAAAGACCTATCTCCTATTACATTATTTGTAAAATTATGCTTAACATCTAATACAGGGGCACAATTCATATTAACTCCAAGTTTTTTTAAATCTTTTGCAATATCTACTGAATTCTCAAATACAAGCTTTTTTGCAATAGCTAAATTTTTTTTTGCTTTAATTCCAAAATATCCTGCACTTGGATATGATTTCCAAATAGGGCTTTTTAATCTCGTAACACGGCCTCCTTCTTGATCTATCAGAATCATTGTATGTTTATGGGATATTGTTTTTTTTAAGTCTTTAATTAGCGATTTGGTTTGATGAAAGTTTTTACAATTTCTTTCAAAAAGAATAAACCCCAATGGATTTGATCTTTTAAAAAAAATTTTTTCTTTTTTTTGAAGTTTATAACTTTTTACACCAAAAATTACAGGGATTGGTCTTTTTGAAAAATTATTTTTAACATTCATCATTTAATGTACATGATTCTTCTAATAGATCGGGTTCGTTATTATCATCAGGGGGTGGTAAAATTTTAAAAGGTTTATTGTCTGCATCAATTATAGGAATGCTACTTTCATCATAATTAAATTTATAATTTTCAAGGTTTAGATAGTGCTTTATAAGGAAAAAAAAAGAAGCAAGGACTATAATTATTATTAAAAATTTAATAAGTTGCATTTTTTTAATTTATTTCACATTACCTTCAATGGTTTCACACCTAATAAATTTAAACCATTTTTTAATATAATTATTATTGAATAAATTAAACTTAGTCTTGAAAAAGTTAGTTTTTTGTTATCAGCATTTATAAATCTTTTATTAGAATCTTTTTTTCCATAATTCCAAAAACTATGAAATTTTGATGATAATGATTGTAGAAAAAAAGTTATTCTATGAGGCTCTTGAAAATTTACAGCATCTTCTAAAATTTTTGGCCACTTTACAACTTCTTTTATTAGTTCAATTTCATTTTTATCATTAAGATTTCTTAAATTAGTTTTTTTTACTTCAGTTAATGTAATTTCTTTAGGATTAAAATATTTTTTTGCTTCTCTTAATATTGAACAACATCTTGCATGGGCATATTGTACATAAAATACGGGATTATCTTTACTTTCTTCAGTTATTTTTTGTAAATCAAAATCAATATCCTCATTATTTTTTCTTAATAACATAATGAACCTTGTTACATCTTTACCTACGCTATCTATTACTTTTCTTAAAGAAATAAATTTTCCTTCTCTTTTAGACATTTTAAGAGTTCTTTTGTTATCAATAATATTTACAAGCTGACATATTTTAATAATTAAATTAGTTTCATTGTTAGTAATTGCTTTAACAGCGCTAGAAAGTCTTTTAATATACCCACCATGATCAGCTCCCCAAACATTTATCATAAAATTAAATCCTCTTTTGTATTTATCTAAATGATAAGCTATATCTTTTGCAAAATAAGTATAATCTCCATTTGATTTTTGTAATGCCCTATCTACATCATCTCCAAAATTACTTGATTTAAATAAAGATTGTTTCCTAGGTTCCCATTCTTCCAATTCTCCACTTTTTGGTTTTTTAGGTATGCCTTGATAAATTAGTTTTTTTTTTCTTAAAACATCTATACAAAGTGATACTTTATTTGTTTTTAATAAATTTTCTTCTGAATAATAAAAATCGAACTTAACACCAAGTAAATTTAAATCCTCCTTTATATGTTCAGTAATCCATTTAAGAGAAAATTTTCTTATAATAATTATATTTTTTTTTTTATTTTCTAATAATTTTGAGCCATAATTTTTTTTTAGATCTTTAGCAAGATCTATTAAATATTCTCCTGGATATAAATTTTGATCAATTTTTTTTTTATTTTTATGGAATAATTCATGATATCTGTAAATTACAGAATTTGTTAACTTGTCGATTTGTGTGCCAGTATTATTAACATAATATTCTTTATAAACCTTATAACCAAGTTTCTTCATAATATTGGACAAAACATCACCGTAAACTGCGCCGCGACAATGTCCTATATGTAAAGGTCCAGTCGGATTTGCTGAAACAAATTCAATAATTACTTTTTTTGACTTTCCTATATTACTATCGCCATATTTGTCTTCTTTTGATAACACTTTTTTAAGTTCATTTATCCAAAAGTCTTTTTTTAGTAATAAATTTATAAATCCAGGACCTTCAATTTTAATATCTTCTATATAATCAATCTTCCTTAACTCTTTTGTAAGGATATCAGCAAAATTTTTAGTATTTACTTTCAAAAATTTGGATAAGGAAAAAGCAGCATTTGTAGAAACGTCGCCAAATTTACCTGCAGGTGGTTCATTTACTTGAAACATATTATACATATCATTTTTATAATCATTTTTTAGAATACTTTGTTTAAGTATTACATTAATATCATTTCTTAAAATATTGTAAAAACTCATTTTTTTATATTCTATTATAAATTTTTAGTATATATCTATCTGTCATTCCTGAAATATAATCTATAATTACCTGTTTTTTTTCAACTTTAATATCCTTATAAGTTTCATTAATCCACTTTGTTGGAATTAACAATTTGTTTGAATTATAAAGTTTGTACAAATTTTCTATTATTTTCTTATATTTTTTTGTCTTATCATAAACTGTTTTATGATTATACATTCGCTTGTTTAAAAATAATCTTATTTCTAAAATATTTCTTTTCATTTTATTAGAAAAAGATGCAATATTAAAACCTGCATTTCTAATATCGTTTGTGTTTTTAGGTTTAATTTTATTCAAGTTTGCTTCTGTTTGTTTTATTAAATCAATAACCATTTTATTAATCAACTTTCTTACTAATTCTTTTTTAAATCTATTATTATTCGACACTAAACCATACTCTTTAATAATTTCTTTATAAAAATTTAACTTATTTAAATCTTTAGTGTCGAACAACCCTGCTCTGAATCCGTCGTCTAGATCATGGTTCATATAAGCAATATCATCTGAAATGGAAGAAATTTGAGCTTCTAAAGATGGAAAAGTTTTTAGTTCTAAATTCATAAAATTTTTATTAAACAAAAATAATGTGCTTTTCTTATTTATATTTTTTAATGGTCCGTTGTGTTTAGCAATTCCTTCTAATGTTTCCCAAGTTAAATTAAGGCCATCAAATGGCAAGTATACTTTTTCTAAAAATGTAACAATTCTAAAAGACTGGTCATTATGATTAAAATAAGAACCTGAGGCTTTAATTAATGCATCCTCGCCAGCATGGCCAAAAGGTGTATGTCCTAAATCATGAGCTAATGCTATAGCTTCAGTTAAATCTTCATTTAATTTAAAATATCTACTTATGGACCTGGCTATTTGTGAAACTTCTAAGGTGTGTGTTAATCTAGTCCTAAAATGATCACCTTCATGATTAACAAAAACCTGAGTTTTATATTTTAATCTTCTAAATGCAGTAGAATGTATAATTCTTCCAACATCTCTTTGGTGATCATTTCTAAATTTATCATTTGTAGTTTTATATACCCTACCCCTTGTTTTGTCAGGGCTAATAGAAAATTTAGATACATTTAACATATTTAATTTTTAAAAAAACATACTATTTTAATAATAACTTGAATAAAATAAGATTATGAAATTATTATTTCAAAAATTATGGATAATTTATTAGTAACAAATAACGCTGCCAGAAAAATTATTGAACTTTCTAAAAAGAAAGAAAAGAAAATGTTAAGAATTTCTGTCACTGGTGGAGGTTGTCAGGGGTTCCAATATAATTTGGATATGGAAGATAAATCTGAAAAAAAAGATATTATTATTAAAAAAAATAATGCCTTGGTAGTAATTGATCAAAATTCTTTAAATTTAATTAAAGGATCAGAAATAGATTTTGTTGAAGATTTAATTGGTTCACGTTTTAAAATTAATAATCCTAAAGCCACATCTTCTTGTGGTTGCGGTACTTCATTCTCATTATAATTAAAAAATGGCTAATATCAGAATCGCTTCATGGAATGTAAATTCTATAAGAGCTAGATATGATGTATTATCTAAATGGCTGAAAAAAAAACAATATGATGTGATTTTCGTACAAGAAACAAAAGTTCAAGACCATGAATTTCCAATAGAAGATATTAAAAATATTGGTTATGAAGCAATTTTTTTAGGCCAAAAATCTTATAACGGTGTTGCAATTCTCTCTAAGGAAAAGATTAATATTGTTAATAAAGATTTACCAGGAGACAAAGGAGACGTACAGGCAAGGTTTCTTACATCTAAAATAAAAGATATAGAATTAATTTGTATTTATCTGCCTAATGGAAATCCGATAGATACTGATAAATTTCCATATAAATTAAAATGGATGGATAGATTAACTGATTACATAAAAAAAAATCTGAATGAAAATAAAAAATTTATTTTAGCTGGTGATTTTAATGTTATTCCAAAAGAAATTGATGTGCATAATCCTGAATCTTGGACTAATGATGCATTATTTCACGAGGATACCTTAAAAAAATTCTGGTCCATGATGAATTTAGGATTAACCGATGCCTACAGAGCAATTAATGGCGACAAGGTAGAATATACTTTCTTTGATTATAAAAGAAAAACTAATTTTGAAAATAATAAAGGACTTAGAATAGATCATTTTCTTTTACCCCCTTCCATGGTAGATAAATTAGATAAATGTTATATTGACAGTAAGTTGAGAGGATTAGAGAAACCTTCTGATCATGTACCGATAATTTGTGAGTTTAATTTATAATTTTTTTTAACATTTCTCCAAACATAATAAAATTATATCATGGAATTAAGTTTAGAAAAAATATTGTGGTTTTTAGTTTTTATAGATAGTATTTCAACAAATATCATTGTCTGGTTTTTTCCAGAATGGTATGAAAAAAAATTTAATAAAATGTCAAAATATTTTCCAGCAACTAAAGGTTGGAGTACATGGTATTTAATTTTAGTTTTATGGATTGGCTACGCTTTATTTAGAATCTAAATTTCTGAAAAAGTATGTGTTTCTGTTTTAGCACCAGGATGTGTTACTGCGCCTTTATATGCATCACCAACATTTTTTGTATATCTCCACAAAGATCCTGATTGAAAATAGTTCTTTCTAGCTTTCCATTTCTTTTTTCGTTTAGCTAGTTCATTTTTATTAACTAATAAATTTATTTTTCCTTTATTAGCATCTATATGAATCTTATCTCCGTTTTTTATAAGTGCGATTGGGCCGCCAACTGCTGCTTCTGGTCCAACATGACCTACACAAAAACCTCGCGTTGCTCCTGAAAATCTTCCATCTGTAATCAACGCTACTTTATCTCCCATACCTTGGCCATAAATTGCTGCAGTTGTTGATAGCATTTCTCTCATACCAGGGCCGCCACGTGGTCCTTCATAACGTATAACTATTACATCACCTGCTTTATATTTTTTCTTTTGTACTGCTTTAAAAGCATCTTCTTCACAATCAAAGCATCTGGCTTTCCCAACAAATTCTAAATTTTCCATTCCAGCAATCTTTACAACGGCTCCTTGTGAAGCAAGTGATCCTTTTAAAACAACAACGCCACTATTTTTGCTAATAGGATTTTTTGTTTCTAGAACTACATCTTGGTTTTTTGGAAATTTTACACTTTTTAAATTTTGAGCAATAGTTTTCCCTGTAACAGTTATACAGTTTTTATGTAAATAACCGCCATCAAGTAAAGCTTTCATTAAAATAGGGACACCTCCTACATCATATAAATCCTTAGCAACATACTTTCCACTAGGTTTCATACTTGCTATATAAGGTGTCGTTTTAAAAACTTTCATTACATCAAACAAATCAAAATCAATTCCTGCTTCATGTGCTATAGCTGGTAAATGTAAGGCAGCATTCGTTGATCCACCTGATGCAGCAACAACTCTTGTTGCGTTTTCTAATGATTTTCTGGTAATAATATCTCTTGGTTTAGGCCCATTTTTAATTAATTGCATAATGTTTTTGCCGGCAAGTTTTGCTGTTTTTTCTCTTTCTTTAAAAGTTGCTGGTATTGCTGATGTTCCAGGTAAAGCTAGTCCAATTGCTTCTGCTACACATGCCATTGTGTTTGCAGTAAACTGACCTCCACAGGAGCCAGCTGATGGGCATGCAACTTTTTCCAATGCATATAAATCTTCTTTTTTTATTTTTCCTGAAGCATATTCGCCAACTGCTTCGAATATATCTTGAACAGTTACTTGTTTTCCTTTAAATTTTCCAGGTAAGATTGATCCTCCATACATAAATATTGAAGGTAAATTTAATCTGGCCATTACCATCATAAGTCCTGGTAAGGATTTATCGCATCCTGCTACTCCAACAATAGCGTCGTAACAATGTCCTCTAACTGTTAGTTCAACTGAATCTGCTATTACTTCCCTACTCACTAATGAAGATTTCATTCCAGGATGTCCCATAGCAATTCCGTCAGTAACTGTTATTGTTGTAAATTCTCTTGGAGTACCACCTGCTTCAACAACTCCTTTTTTTACAAATTTTGTCTGACCCATTAATGATATATTACAAGGCGCTGCTTCGTTCCATGTCGATACAACCCCAACGAAGGGTCTGTTTATTTCTTTTTCTTTCAAACCCATTGCGTAGTAATAGGATCTATGCGGAGCTCTTTCCGGTCCTTTAGAAACCAATCTGCTAACTAAATTATTTTTTTTATATTTTGTTTTCATTTAATTAATTGAAATATTTTTTTTTGCTTCTTCTAGCTTTGTTAAGGTTTTTTTATAATTCATAAAAATTTCCTTTTGTTTTTTTACCACTTCATTAGGCGCATTTTTAATAAAATCACTATTTTTTAACATTTTATTTATTTTATTAATTTCAATTCTTATTTTTTCCATTTGATCAGTTATTCTTTTTTTTTCATCCTTTAAATCAATTATATTTGCAACATCAAGAAAAAAGGTTGTCTTATCAAAAACAAACTGAAGAATATTTTTACTTTTTACTTCTTTTATTTCCGTTCTTGCTAATCTTTGTAAAAAAGAACTATATTTGTTTAAAATATTTTCCTTATCTTTTTTTAAATCTTTAAATGATAAATGAAGTATAGACTTTGCTGGTATTTTTACACTTGTTCTAACAGTTCTAATTTGAGAAATTAATTCTACTATCCAATCTATTTCTTTTTTCGCATCATCGGACTTTTTTAAATTTTTAAAATCAGGCCATTTATATTCAAATTTATTACCATGAATTTGTGATCTAAGTTCTCTCGATAAAAAAGGCATAAATGGATAAAGCAAAATTAAAATATTATCTAATGTCCAAATTATTGTGCATTTTGTTTCTTCAATTAATTTTTTATCATTTCCTTGTAGTATTGGTTTTGTAAATTCTAAATACCAATCACAAAAAGTTCCCCAAATAAATTGGTACAAATTAGAAGATGCTTCATTAAATTTATATTTTTCTATTTCTTCAGTTACATTATCTTTTAATACAATTATTGAGTGAACAATCCATTTATTAACAACATTATTTATTTTTTTTGGATCAAAAGAGCTATTTATTTTACAATCGTTTAACAATATATACCTACTTGCATTCCATATTTTTGTAGAAAAATTTCTTGAAGATTCAACCTGTTTTGTGCTTAATTTAATATCGCGACCAGGTGTTGCTAAAGAAGATAAGGTAAATCTTAAAGCATCAGCTCCGTACTTGTTTGTCAATTCTAATGGATCAATTACATTTCCTTTTGATTTGGACATTTTTTGTCCTTTTTCATCTCTTATTAAAGCATGAATATATACTTCTTTAAAAGGTGGTTTTTTTGTAAAAAATAAACCCATCATTATCATTCTTGCTACCCAAAAGAAAATAATATCAAATCCGGTAATTAATAAATTTGTTGGGTAGTATTTTTTAAATTCTTTAGTTTGTTCTGGCCAACCTAAAGTTGAGAAAGGCCAAAGAGATGAGGAGAACCATGTGTCTAAAACATCTTGGTCTTGAACTAGTTTTACTTTTTTTTTATAAAATTTTTCTGCTTTATTTGATGCGTCTTTTTCATCCATAGCAGCGAACGGTTTTTTATCTGGTCCATACCAAATTGGAATTTTATGACCCCACCAAATTTGTCTTGAAATACACCATGGCTGAATATTTTCCAACCAATCAAAATATGTTTTTTCCCATGTTTGCGGAAGAAAAGAAATTTTTTTTTCTTTAACTGTTTTTATAGCTTCTTTTGATAATTTTTTTGCATCCACAAACCATTGATCGGTTAAAAAAGGTTCTAGTATTTCACCAGATCTATCTCCGAAAGGAATAGTATATTCATATTTTTCCTTCTTTTCTAACAATCCCTTTATTTCTAAGTTTTCCAAAATTTTTTCCCTAGCTGTTAATCTATCAAGACCTTGATAAGGTTTGGGAACTGTCTCATTAAGTTTTCCTTCTTTATCAAAAATACTGATTAAATTAAGTTTGTGTCTTAATCCAACTTCAAAATCATTAAAATCATGTGCTGGGGTAATTTTTACTGCACCACTTCCTTTTTCGGGATCAGCGTGTTCATCTAAAACTAATGGTATTTCTTTATCAACTATTGGTAAAATAACCTTATCACCATGAAATTTTTTAAATCTTTTATCATTTGGATGTACTGCCACTCCTGTATCTCCAAGCATGGTCTCTGGTCTTGTTGTGGCAATTGTAATAAAAGAATCCTTATTTTTTTTTAATGGATACTTTATAAAATACAAATTACCGTTTACATTTTTATTCTCAACTTCTAAATCTGATACCGCGGTTTGCAATTTAATATCCCAATTAATTAATCTTTTTTCCTTAAAAATCATTTTTTTTTCAAACAAATTTATAAAAACTTTTCTTACAATCTTTGAAAGATCATCATCCATTGTAAATCTTTCTCTTTTCCAATCTGCAGACACTCCTAATTTTCTCATTTGAGAAATAATTTGGTTTCCTGACTTATTTTTCCATTCCCAAATTTTATTTATAAAATTTTCCTTTCCTAAACTATGTCTGTTCTGATTATTTTTATTTAATTCTTTCTCAACTACTATTTGTGTGGCAATGCCAGCGTGATCAGTCCCTGGCTGCCAAAGAACATTAAAATTATTTAATCTTTTATATCTAACAATTACATCTTGTAGAGTAAAATTTAATGCGTGTCCCATATGTAAAACTCCTGTTACATTTGGAGGGGGCATCATAATGCAAAAATTTTTTTTTAAGGAATTTATATCTGAGTTAAAGATACCAAGTTTTTCTTCTATCTCATAATTTTTACTATCTATTTTTTTTGGATCAAAAGTTTTATCCAACATTTTATACTAATTGAAATAATTTAGCTAATTATAAACTAAATGTATAAATCTTTTAAAGATAATTCACCGATATCCGCTTTTAATTGAAGGGCAGAAAATATATAATTTTTTGTTGCAGTGATTCTATTAAATTCTGCATCAATTAAATCTTCCTTTGTTTGCAATAAATCAATATAAGATTTCATTCCTAAATTTACTTCTTGTTCTACCCCTTCTAACATCAATTTTCTTGCTTCAATATTTATGTTAGCGGCTTTTAATAAAGTTTCAGAGGTTTGAAAATCAGTCCATGATTTTGTTACTATTTGGGTAACTTCGTTTCTTTTATTTTCTAATTCAAACCTTACTTTTTTTGCAATAATTTTTGCCTGCTGAATTTTAGAAAGATTTTTTCCTCCTTTAAAAATAGGCATAGTAATTTTTGCTGTAATTTCTGTTGTATCTGAAGAACTACCTTTCGATACTGTATTATCTGTTGATTGATATTCAGCATCAAGACTCACATTTGGTAATACGTCAGCAAACTTAGATTTGATATCATATTTAGCTATACTTTCTTCTAATTCCGCAATCTTAATTTTTGGGTTTCTTTTAAATGCAGTATCAAGAGCATTATTAAAATTATTAGGAAAATTTATTTTATTTATTTTTGGTTCTATTAAATTTTTATCTGGCAATAACTCGCCTACAACTTTTTTATAATTTGCTTTAGTTACATTAAAATTATTAATAGATGCAATTCTTTCAGCTGCAATTTGAACTAATTTAGATTGTGCGAATACTAAATCTGATTGAGATGCGGTACCAACATTTACAAGTAGTTCTATAGATTCAAAATCATTCTTAAATTTTTCTTCTTTTACATTATTTAGCTCAATTAATTTCTTTTTTTCTAAAACTTCTAAATATGAAAGTGCTGCTTCTAAAATAACTTCGTAACGGGTTAATCTTAAATTTTCTTCTTCTATTAATAATTGATTTTTAGCTTTATTTGCCTCAGCAGTAAATTTGCCGCCAGTATATATCTCTTGTTCAAGAGTTATAGAAAAATCTTGCGGACTTCTATTTTCTTTGGTATTTGTTGTAGATGTTGAAGAATCTTCATCTTTGTAGCCTTTACTTAAATTCATTTCAATTGAAGGGAAAATTCCAGAATAAACTTGTTTTATGTTTTCTTTTGAAGATTCGAATGAAAATTTTTGAGCTTTAATTTTTGGATTGTATTTTATTGCTTTATTAATGGTCTCAATTATTTCTAGTCTTTCGAATGCTATTTTATCCTCTTCTAATTCTGGTATTATTTCTTCAGTAGGTACTTCTTCAGTATGGTCATTTACCATAACTACAAAATTATTTGCTATTTTTTTAAAATTCTTTGAAAGAAGGAAATTGTTATTCTGTTTAATTAATGGTCTGTTATTATATTTATGATTACTTTTTTTCTTTAAAACAGGTGCTTTTACTATAATGATTTTTTCATTAGTTTTAATTGTATCTACTTTCGAATCAGTAAAATTAGTAAAAATATTATTAATTATTACAGGTTTTTTTTTAAAATTAAAATTGGCAACATCGAATTTCTTAATAATTAGATGATTTCTATATGGAATTCTATCAATATTTAGCCTTATATTGTTTGAAAATAAAACATTTTTTCCCTTAAAGTTGAAAAAACTATTAAAAGGGCCTATCGTGTGTTCTGTATAAAAATAAGAAAATAAAAAAAATAAAAAAAACCTCATACTAGTTATTATATCTCTTGAAAAGATATATAAAAAAAACAAAAAAAAACTAGAAAATAAATTCTTTTCTTGATTTTTGAAAATCTTTTAAAATAGGTGTTTGAGCAGAAATATTGTTTGTTCTTGAAATTTTTCCGTTTAATTTTTTTACAATATGAATTTTTCCTATATCGTTATTATCATATAAAACAGTGATAAGTGTTCCTCCATCATTTTTTAAAGAATCAAATAAATTAGTTGGAATATATTGAACTCCTCCAAATATAAAAATTATATCAAATTTTTTTTTCAATCCATTAACAGGGTTTTTATTCAAAAAAACAACATTATTAATATTTAACCTTTTTATATTTGAACATGCTTGATTAATCAGTTTGATTTTATTATCAACTCCATAAACTTTTTTAGAAAGTTTTGATAAAATAGCTGAAGAATAACCTGTGGAACATACTAAATCCATTACTCTATGATTTTTTTTAATCTTAGATAATTTTATAATATTTCCTATTATTCTAGGCTCCATTAAATATCTATCTGTTATTATTTCTATATCTTCATCTAAATAAGCCTTTGCTCTTTTTGCAAATGGTAGAAAAATTTCTCTTGGTATAGTTCTAAATGCTTTTAAAATATATTCTTGAGCAATATTATTAGTCATTAATTGATTTTGAACCATATTTTTTCTTGAGATATTATAATCTGACATAATTTATATTATTTATATTTATTTAAAACATATTAAAAAAAATAAATTAAATTATTATTAATATAAATAAAAATGGCCCGGTGGCAGAGTGGTTATGCAGAGGACTGCAAATCCTTGTACATCGGTTCGATTCCGGTCCGGGCCTCCATTTAATTTATATTAATAACTTTAAAATTTAACTCGCCTTTAGGCACAGAGATTGTAATTACATCGCCTATTTTTTTATTAATTAAGCCTTTGCCTATTGGTGAATTGAATGAAATTTTATTTTTTGTTAAATCTGCTTCATCTTCACCAACTAACTGATATTTTATTTTTGAATTATCTTCAATATTTAAAAGTTCCACTATAGAACCAAAAATAATTTGGTTTCCGTCTTTATTAAATTTATTATCAATTATTTCTGAATTAGCTAATTTATACTCTATATTTTTAATTTTAGCCTCGACAATACCCTGTTGTTCTCTTGCAGCATGATATTCTGCATTTTCCTTTAAGTCTCCATGCTCCCTTGCTTCAGCTATGGCTTTTGTTATTTTTGGACGTTCAAGTTTTAAATTTTTTAATTCTTCTTGAAGTTTTTTTTCCCCTTCTTTCGTTAATGGTGTTTTATTCATATATTAAATTAAAAATTTTACATTTTTTTTATATATAAAATTAGAAAATTTTCTTCTTTTTTCTATATTATACATAATATTTTTTGCAGAATTTTTATCTTTTAGAAAATTAGTAAAAATTAAATCAGTGGTTTGTTGGTGATATTTTTTTTTTGCAAAATAAAAATTTTTTAGTAATTCTAAATCTTGTTTATTGCTATTCTTAGATATATAAATATTTTTTTTATTAAAAAAATACAATATAAAAAAAGTTGAAATAATGAGTTTCTTTAAAAAAAATCTCCTATTTAAATTCATTTTCATAGGTTTATTTATAATATATAAGTATTACTATAAATTCTTAAAAAAATTGTTTAAAATTCAAAAAAAATATTTTTTTGGAGGTGGCTAAATAAATTAAATTTATATAATTTTTTTATATGATCCCGGGTAGCTCAGTTGGTAGAGCGGCTGACTGTTAATCAGCTTGTCGGGGGTTCGAGTCCCTCCCCGGGAGCCAATTTTATAAAATGAAAATTGAAAACAGTTTTACTAAATTAATTGGAAATACTCCGTTAATAAAATTAGAAAATGCTTCTAAAATTACCAAATGTAATATTTTAGGAAAAGCAGAGTTTTTGAATCCTGGTCAATCCGTTAAAGATAGAGCGGCTTTATATATTATTAAAGATGCTATAAAAAAAAAGAAATTAAAAAAAAATGGAATTATTGTAGAAGGAACTGCGGGTAATACTGGTATAGGCTTAACTTTAGTTGGTAATTCTTTTGGATTTAAATCTGTTATTGTAATGCCTAAAACACAAAGTGAAGAAAAAAAAAATGAATTAAGAACATATGGCGCTGAATTAACATTGGTACCTGCTGTACCTTATTCTAATCCAAAAAATTATGTTCGATATTCTGAAACATTATCAAATAAAATTAAGAAGAAAAATAAAAACAAAAGTGTTTTATGGGCAAATCAATTTGATAATTTAGCAAATTTTCAAGCTCATTATGAAACAACAGGACCTGAAATATGGAGTGATACAAAAGGCAAGATTGATGGTTTTATTTGTTCCGTTGGAACAGGTGGAACAATTGCTGGGACCGGTTCTTTTTTAAAAAAAAAAAATAAAAAAATAAAAATTGGATTAGTCGACCCTATGGGTTCTGCGTTACATAACTATTATGAAAATGGGGAACTTAAATCTAACGGTAGTTCTATAACGGAAGGTATTGGACAAAGTAGAATAACAGAAAACTTAAAAAAAGCAGAAATTGATGAAAGTTTCCAATCCAATGATACAGATGCTCTAAAAATTGTTTTTGATTTATTAAAAGAAGAAGGATTGATTATGGGAGGATCAACTGGAATTAATATTATGGGTGCAATTAAATTGGCAAAGAAATTAGGGCCAGGTTCAACTATTGTTACTATATTGTGTGATTATGGTACTAGATATTTTAGTAAAATTTATAATAAAAAATTTTTAAAAAGTAAAAAATTACCTGTTCCAAATTGGATAAAATGAATCAATTAATTGAAATAGATTGGTTAAAAAAAAATCTAAATAATTCAAAAATAAAAATTATTGATGGTACATGGCATATGCCCGCAAGTGATTTAAATGCATTTGAAATTTTTAAGGAAAAGCATATACCTAATTCTATATTTATAGATTTAGACAAAATTTCTGATCCAAACTCAGATTTACCTCATATGATGCCTAATGAAAATCATTTTGCAAAAGAAATTTCATCTTTAGGAATAAACAATAACGATCATTTAATAATTTACGATATGTATGGAATGTTTTCTGCTGCAAGAATTTGGTTTATGTTTAAAGCCTTTGGTCATAATAATGTAAGTTTATTAAATGGTGGATTACCTGCATGGATTGATTCAAATGGGGAAATTTCCAATCAAATTAATAAACTAAAGACAACAAGTTACAAAGCAAATTTAAATAAATTATTAATTGTAAACTATAAAGAGGTCATGGATAATTTATCTAATAATAAATATGAAGTATTAGATGCTAGATCACCTGATCGTTTTTCTGGTATTAGCGAAGAACCAAGACCTGGCATGAAATCTGGACATATACCTAAAAGTAAAAATTTATATTTTAATTATTTAATTGATCAAGATTCAAAAAAATTTATTAAAAAGGAAGAAATCATAAATTTAATTAAAAAGTCAGGTATCGACGTAAAAAAAGATATAATTTGTTCATGTGGATCTGGTGTTACTGCATGTATATTAAAATTTGTAATAGAATTAATAAATAAAGATTTAAATATTAAAATATATGATGGTTCCTGGTCTGAATGGGGAACTAAAAATGATAGCCCTTGTGAAAAAAATTAAAAAAGATACAAAACTTACATTAGCAGGAAGAAAACCATTTGAGAATTTTGGAATTGTAAATCCTCCAATTTATAGAACTTCTACGGTTTTATTTAAAAACACAAAAGAATTAGGAAAAGCAATTGATAATAGATTCAATCAAACTTATTACGGAAGGTATGGAACGCCTACTACTTTTGCATTAGAAGAAGGAATAAAAGAAATAGAAAATGGTTATAGATCAATAGCAACTTCTTCAGGAATGTCTTCAATATCTATCTCATTATTATCTTTTTTATCCAAAGATGATCACTGTTTAATTTCCGATTGTACTTATTACCCAACAAAAAAGTTTGCTATTAAAATTCTTGCAAAATTTGGTGTTCAAGTAGATTTTTATGATCCTATAAATCTTGATAGTTTAAAAAAAAAAATTAACAAAAAAACTAAAGTAATTTTTATGGAATCTCCAGCATCTCTTACTTTTGAAATTGAAGATATGTCTGAAATTATAAAAATAGCAAAAAAGAAAAAAATAATAACGATGCTTGATAATAGTTGGGCTACTCCATTTTATTTTTCACCCATTGATATTGGTATTGATCTATCAATCCTTGCGGCAACAAAATATATAAGTGGCCATGCTGATGTAATGCTTGGGCTTATTACAACAAAAAATGAAAAATTATTTTTAAAAATAAAAGATACGGCAGTAAGTTTAGGTGATTGCCCTGGTCCGCAAGAATGTTATCTTAGTTTGCGTGGATTAAGAACTTTATCAACAAGATTAGAACATCACAGAACCAGTTCAATAAAAATTGCTAGGTTTCTAGAAAATAATGATAAGGTTTCTAAAGTACTTCATCCAGCACTTCCAAAAAATGAAAGTTACGAATTTTGGAGTAAGTATTTTAGAGGATCCACAGGTCTATTTTCTTTTATTTTAAAAGAACAATCCAAAAGTAAAGTATATAGAATGATAGACAAACTTAAATTATTTAAATTGGGTTTTAGTTGGGGTGGTTATGAAAGTTTAATATTGCCAGTGTTCCCAAAAAGCGAAAGAAAAATAGCAACATGGAATGAAAGAGGAATACTTTTAAGAATTCATGTTGGATTAGAGAATGTTAATGATCTAATTATCGATCTAAAAAATGCATTTAAATTATGATGGTGTGGAATACTTACGTTCCACAAAATGTTTTATATATTTTTCCGCTTGGCGGAGGGGGTGATTGATATTTGGTAATTTCGGAATTATTATCATATGGTTTCTTCAAAACCTTAAGTAAATTATGAAGTGGAATTAAATCATCATTATTAGCAGCATCTAAAGTTTCTTCAACTTTGTGATTACGTGGTATTACTAGTGGATTAGTAATACGCATTAAATTTAAAGATAATTCTTCAGGTTTTTTATTTTGTTTTATTCGATTAATCCATCGTTTATGCCAATCAATAAAAGTAGATTTTTTAAATAACTTATCCTTTTTAAAATTTTCTTTCATCAAGAAACAAAAAGTATTTGTATAGTCAGCATTGTTTTTATTCATCCAAGAAAGTAAATTATTAATTAAATTTTCATCTTGTGTTTTTTTTCCAAATAAACCTAATTTTTTGCGCATCATTTCAAGCCAACATTTTTTATAAACTGTACTAAATTTATTAAAAGTCTCTTTCACAATTTTAATTGCTTTATCTTCTTTTTTATCAATTAATGGAACCAATGCTTCTGCAAACCGTAATAAGTTCCAATTTATAATACCAGGTTGATTGAAATAAGCATAACGACCATGATAATCAATTGAACTAAATACTGTTTCTGGATTATAAGTATCCATAAAAGCGCAGGGACCATAATCAATTGTTTCTCCAGAAATTGTCATATTATCAGTATTCATTACTCCATGAATAAAGCCAACTCTCATCCAATTTATAACTAACTCTATTTGTTTTTTAATCACAATTTCCAATAAAGTAAGTGCTTGATTGCTTTTATCTTTCAAGTTTGGATAATGCCGGTTGATTGCATAATCTAATAGTTTTTTTAGAGTTTTTACATCGTTTCGCATAGCCGCATATTGAAAAGTGCCGACACGTATATGGCTGGTTGCTACACGAGTTAGTATCGCTCCTGGTAGAGAAGTTTCACGGATTACATTTTCACCTGTTTTAACAACTGCTAGGCTACGTGATGTAGGAATATTTAAACCGTGCATAGCTTCACTAATAATATATTCACGTAGCATAGGTCCTAATGCAGCTCTTCCATCAGCATTTCTTGAGTATGGTGTTATACCAGATCCTTTAAATTGAATATCAACACGTCTATTATTTTTCGTAAGATGTTCTCCAATTATAATTGCCCGTCCATCACCGAGCATGGTAAAATATCCAAATTGATGTCCGGCATATGCTTGTGCAATAGGTTGTGATCCTTTAGGTAAAAAATTTCCTGCAAACATCGATGCTAAATGTTTATTGCTAATATTAGAAAATTTCAAATCGAGTTCTTTAGACAATGAATCATTCAGAATGATTAGTTTTGGAGACTTGACCGGGATAGGAGGTAGTTGCGATAGCAACGTCTCTGGCAAACGTCTGTAGGTATTATCAAAGCGCCAACCTATTTTAGAAATTTCTGATGTTATATTGCTCATAAATTATTGGTGCGCCCTAGAGGATTCGAACCTCTGACCCTCGGTTTAGAAAACCGATGCTCTATCCAACTGAGCTAAGGGCGCTCTGAAAAGAAAAAAAAAATTATTTTAATTTATTATATTTAAAATTATCAGAATAACTTTTTATTTTAAATTTTTTTTCTTTTTCATTGATTAAGGTATAATCTAGTTTATTTTTTTCAACATATTGTAATGCCTGTTTTAAACTATCAAATTTTAATTGTACTTGTTTATACGTATTATCAGATTTTTGCCAACCCATTAAATGATCTAAACCCAAATTATTATCTTTTGGAAATTCGACAATCCAATACTTAAATTTTGAAAAACCAGATTGTGATGCGGTTTTTAATGGTTTATAAATTTTTACTTTCATAAAATACTGGTCGGGGCGAGAGGATTTGAACCTCCGACATCTTGCTCCCAAAGCAAGCGCGCTACCAGACTGCGCTACGCCCCGTTAATATCTAAAGTAAGATTAATATAAATAAATATCAATATTAAAAGAGAAATATTTAGCCAATATTCTTTAATCTTGAATTAATTAATAAAATATAAATTAATAAAAAAAAGGAAATATATAATTCTATTATTTCACTCGTACGAATATGAAATAAGCTTGGTATGTATTTGCATTGAATATCAATGCCAGGTGTGCCATAACATAAAAATTTGTATGAATTATCCAAAAGATAATAAAGTAAACAAATTAATGATGTGGGAAACAAATAAATTGTAGGGTAAATATATGATGTCAATTTTTTTGAATTTAAAAAATTTTTTTTATTCAAAAAAGGGCAAAAAATTCCAGTAATTATAACAAAATAAGTTAGTAAAAGCCTGGGTTTTTGATCAAACCAACTATTTATATTATGGAGGTTAGTCTCAGATTGATCATTAATTTTTTTAAAAAAATCATTTGTTTCCCATTTAAACCATTGTTGACCCCAACTAATTTCTTCACCAGCAAAATAAATTAAACCAATTAAAAAAAAAATAATAATAAAAAATAAATTTCTTAAATTTAAATTTTTCTTTAATTTATTTAAAACTGAAAAACTTATAACTATGGAAAAAAACAAAATAAAAAAAGTTCCGTTTTCAATAATTCCGTTCTCACCTTTAAAATAAGTAATAAAAAAATTTATATTTAAAAATTTAACAATAAAAATAATTAATGTTGTTAATATTGGAGTAAAAAACCAAAGCAAAGGGTTTATATCATTTTTTTTTAAAATTTTATTAATTTGAAACATAGTTAATTATCAATAATATTGGTATTAATTTAAAGAAAAAAAATGTTTAAAAATAAAAAAATTTATGTTGCACCTATGATGCAATATACAGATAGACATGATAGATATTTTTTAAGACTTATATCAAAAAATATCGTTCTTTTTACAGAAATGATTCCAACAAATGCTATAATTTATGGAAATCAAAAAAAGTTACTAGAATACAATTCTAGAGAACATCCTATAATTCTTCAAGTCGGAGGTAGCGATCCTAAAGAAATAGCCAAGTGTGCAAAAATTGCTAAAACATTATTTAATTATGATGAAATAAATATAAATGTTGGTTGCCCAAGTAAAAAAGTTGAAAATGGAATGTTTGGCGCTTGTTTAATGAACAAGCCTTTGTTAATAGGAAAATGTATTAAGGAAATAAAAAAAAATTCTAAAATACCTGTATCAATTAAATGTAGAATTGGTTTAGGTGAAAAACAAAATTATTTTTTTTTAAAAAAATTTATATCCTCTGTCTCAAAAAATGATTGTAATAAATTTTTCATACATGCAAGAAACGCTGTTCTTTCAAAATTTAATCCTAAGAAAAATCGAACTATTCCTCCATTAAATTATGAATTTGTATATAGAATTAAAAAAGAGTTTCCTAATTTAGAAATTATAATTAATGGAGGTATTGATAACATTCCATCTATACAAAAACATCTTAAATGTGTTGATGGAGTTATGCTTGGAAGAGAAATTTATAAAAACCCTTTTTTCTTAAAAGAAATAGAAGAAAAAATATTTAATAACAAAGTTAAAACTACAAGAAAAGAGGTTTTGGAAAAATTAGTCCCCTATATTGAAAATGAAATTAAAGAAAACCAGACAAGCATTCAGAGTATAACTAGACATACCTTTGGTTTGTACACAGGAATTAATGGATCAAAAAATTGGAAAAGATATTTGAATAAAATAAAATTTATGAAAGGCAATGTTAAAGATATTATTTTAAACGGTGTTGCTAATATAAATGAATAAATCATATAAAATAATTATTTACACATCTGATAATTGTTCTTTTTGTCACTCAGCTAAAGCAATATTTAAAAAAAAAAAATTAAAATTTGAAGAAATAAATATATCAAAAGATGATAAATTAAAAAATGAAATGATAAAAAAATCTAATGGAATGATGACTGTCCCACAAATTTTTATAAATTCTAAACATATTGGTGGATATGAAGAATTAATTAATTTAGAAGCCTTAAAAAAAGAAGATAAAGATGAATTAGATGCAATCATTAATAAATAATTATTTCCTTTTTTTACAAAAAGTATTGCGATATATTGCACCTAAACCTGCACCGACCTTAAAAAAATTCGTCATAAAAAATGAGCTAAAATTTATTTATTTTTTTTTAGCATTAGCTGTATTTAACAACTTTTCTCATTTTATAAGAAAAAATTTATTAGGTGACAGAGTGGATTTTTGGGATTTCCATGTTTATTGGTGTTCTGCAAAAAAATTTATTACTGGGATAAATCCATATGGTGGTGAAACGATAAAAAATTGCTTATCTCAGTTTAATTTTGACTTATACTTTTCATACCCTCCTATAGTTTTAAAATTTCTATCTTTTCTTGGCTATTTAGAATTAAATACAGCAAAAATTATTTGGATTGCGATAATTGGAATTTCTTTTTTTGTAATTATTTTCTTTTTAAAAAAAACTTACCAAATAACTAAAATTATTCTTTTTTCATTTTTAATAATTTTTACAGGTGGCGGCCTTGTCTGGGGTGCATTATTAGCTGGTAATATATCAATTATTCTTTACGCAATTTTATCAGTTGGGATTTATTACTATATTCAAAAAAAAACATATATTTATTATTTATCAGTTTCTCTCATTTCGTTAGTTAAATTTCCATTCTTAATTTTTTTTGTTATGCCTATTTTTCTTTATGGTTTCAAGTATATGTTTAGGCATAAATTAAAGGAAATAAAAAAAATTTTTTCCTACTTTATTTTAACCTTATTTATTTATTTTCTGCAATTTTACTTTGATAAAGAACTTTTTATGAGTTTTCTTAATTCAACAAAAACTTATAAAAGTGAAGGTTTCTTGTTAATTCACGGAACAGGAATAGGTATTCATGGGATTATTGATTTATATCAAAATATTGTATACCAAAAGACAAGTGTAAAGTTTTTTAATCCTTCTGGATCAGTTTCTTTTCTTATACATTTTTTTATTTCTGGAACACTTTTTCTATCATCATACTTTTTATTCTTAAGACAACGATTTCCAAATAATTTCCAAATGAATTTAAGGCAAGAGAAATTATTAATTTCTTTTTTTATTGCCATTTTTTTATGTTGTTTCCCAAGGATTTCTTCTTATGATTTTTTTCTATTAATTTCTTCTTTTTTCTACATCATGAGAAATTCTAGAATAAAACTATTAGGTGACAATTGGAATTTTATTGCCTGTTTATTAACAATATCTGTTCTAGCAATATATGATTCAAAATATCCTGCATTTGTTATATCATTCTTTTTATTTTTATGTTTTTATTTACAAATAAAAAATAAGGATCCATTTTATTTAAAATAAATGTTAATAAAATAATTTTACTTTCAAAATTACTAATAATGCTCTAAATCCATCTAGCCACGATATTTTTTTTCCTTCTTTAAAAGTTCTTCCTTTATAAGAAATATTCACTTCTGATATTTTCCATGTTTTTTTTTTAAGAACTTTGCAAACAAATTCAAAATCAAACATAAAATCTTTGGAATTAATTGTTATGCTATCAATTACATTTCTTTTAAACATTTTATAACAAACTGCCACATCAGAAATTTTATATAAGTATAAAAATGAAACTAATTTTGAAATAAAGAAATTTGCAAAAGCAAATGTCTTATAGTGATAATGGCTTAAATTATGGAATCTGTTGCCAAGCACTAAATCGTTACCTTTTTTCATTTCTACAAATAATTTATTAATATCTTTTGGAAAATATTCTAAATCACCATCTTGTATTAAAATTATATCATCAGATTTTGTGTGTTTTAATCCTTCAAGAACAGCTGACCCCTTACCCTCATTCTTTTCTTTTAAAACAACAGTTATATTAATTTCTTTTTTTTTCTTTATCAGCCACTCTCGTGTTCCATCATTTGAAAAATCATCAACAATAATAATTTTTTTTTTTATTTTAGGAGTGTCATTAATAATTTTTTTTAAAATTTGTTGTATTGAGTTTATTTCATTAAAAACAGGTATGATAATTGATAGATTCATATAATAAATTTGGTGACCCCAACGGGACTCGAACCCGTGTTGCAAGAATGAAAATCTTGAGTCCTAACCGCTAGACGATGGGGTCAAAATTAAATATAAATTTTTTTTTAATCCATTTTTTAGTATTTATCAACTAAATAATATCTTTTTCAATAATTGCATCTTCTATAATAGTTTCAAAATATAATTTTTTTTTCCATATTGACCTTTTTACAAATCCAATGAAAGAAAATAAAGTTTTATTATAATTGTTTAGAATAATATTACCTAAAGCGTTATCCATTGCATAAAAAATAATTGCTTTTATGGTTTTTATACCATCAGTGATAAAAAATGATAAATGTTTTTTAGATTCTCCAACTAAGGTAGGTTTGATAATTTTAATATTACTAAATAAAAATTTAGGTTTTGGATTACCTAAACCATAAGGTGCAATATTATTAATTGAATCTATTAATTGATCATTTATAGCACTTAAAGATATTGCTTCATCAAAAAAAAAATTATTGTTAGTCTGACTTTTATTTTCTATTGAATATTTCTCAAAAAAAGTTTGAAATAAATTTAAATTTTCTTCTTTTATAGACAATCCAGCAGCCATTTGATGACCTCCTCCGCTAACAATAATTTGTTTTTGTTTAGCTTGTAATATTAATAATCCAATATCAATACCTAAAACGGACCTTCCTGAACCTTTGAATATTTGCTTATTTCTTGTAAGGATTATAACTGGTTTATTGAACTTTTCTTTTAGTCTACTAGCTACGATTCCTAATACACCTTCGTGCCAATCTTTTTTAAAAATAAATAATGATTTATATTTATGTTTTTTTTCCTTATAAATTTTTTCTATTGCCTCTTCAAATACTTTTTCTTCAATTAACTTTCTTTGATAATTTAAAGTATTTAATTGCTTTACTAGTGTTTCTGCATGTTTTTCATCATTGGAAATTAATAATTGCTCACCTATATCTGATCTACCTACTCGACCTCCTGCATTTATTCTAGGTCCGAAAAAAAATCCTAAATCCTCTTCATCAGGTTTTTTATTAAGTTGACCTTCATCAGATAAAATTTTAAGCCCTAAATTAGAGCGTTTTGAAAAAATTTTAAGACCCTGATATACAAAAGTTCTATTTATATCTATCAATGGAACAACATCACATACTGTTGCGAGGGCTACTAAATCCAAATAATTTGTAAGACTAGGTGTTTTATTAGTATATAAATTCCTTTTTTTTATTAATTCTTGAATGAAAAACAAAAAAATAAATACTAATCCAGCGGTACATAAGAAATTGTATCCTGAATTATCAAATATCGTATTTGGATTTATTAAAATTAACTCATCAGAATGCTTTTCATTTGATTTATGATGGTCAATAATTATTAAATCAATTTTATTTTTAAATACATAAGAAATAATATTGTGAGAATTTGTTCCACAATCTAACATAATTAATAACGAAGTTTTTTCTGATTTAATTCTATCTATAGCCTTTTTATTCGGACCATAACCCTCTGTTATTCTGTCAGGTATGTAAGAAAAAACTTCATTATTAAAAAATTTAAAATATTCTCTTAATAAAACTACTGAACTTATCCCATCAACATCGTAATCACCTAGAACCGCAATTTTTTCTTTATTCTTAATTGCATCTAAAATCCTATTGCCAGCTTTTTCCATATCATTAAAGATCAATGGATTGGGTAAATAAAAATCTAAAGTTGGTTCTAAAAAATTTTTTATCTCACTTATTTTTTTAGATCTCGTCGACAATAAAGTTGAAGCAATTTTTGATAGAGAATATTGCTGAGATATGTTTAATATTAGCCTTGAATCTAATTGTCTTTTAATCCAGTTCTTCTTTAGCAGTGAATCTTTCATATCATGAATAAATTATTTTTTTTATTTTTTAAATTTATTTTTTTTAAAAACTAAATTCTTGGTTTTTGTAGAAATAATTAATGAATGAGTTGTAAAAATATTTCTTTTTTTTTTTACACCATTTAAAAGATATCCATTTGTAACTCCGGTTGCAGCAAATATTGAATCTTTTTTAACCAAATCGTTTATTTGATATTTTTTTTTTAGATTCTTTACACCCATTTTAGTCGCCCTTTTCTTTTGCTCATTGTTATCAAAAACTAATCTACATTGCATTTGACCTCCAAGGCATTTTAATGCTGATGCTGCCAAGACACCCTCTGGGGCCCCACCTATACCAACATATATATCTATATTAAATTTTTTAATTGATGTAGATATTGCTCCATATATATCTCCATCAGGTATTAAAAATTTTTTACATTTTTTTTTTTTCACTATATTAAATATATGTTTATGCCTAGGCCTATCTAAAAAACAAACAACTAAATCTGTTAATTTTTTTTTTTTATAAAATGCTAATTTTTCTAAAGTTTCTTCTAGTGGATTATCTAGATCTAAGAAATTTTTTGGTAGTCCTGATCCTACAGCTATTTTTTCCATGTATACATCTGGTGCATTTAAAAAACTATTTTTATTTCCTAAAGCAATAACTGTTAACGCGTTTTTTTGATTATTAGCGGTAATTTTTGTTCCTTCAAGTGGATCAAGTGCTATATCAAAATTTAAACCGCTTAATCCAGTTCCAACTTTTTCACCAATATATAACATTGGTGCTTTATCTCTCTCACCTTCACCTATAACAACTGTGCCCTCAAAGTCTATTTTATTTAACTCAGATCTCATAGACTCTACTGCAGCACTATCTGCAGAAATTTCGTCTTTTTTACCAATAAAATTGTAAACTGCTATAGCAGCTAATTGAGATACTTGTAATATTTTTGAATTGTAATGAAATAAATTTTTTTTTTTCACATTAAAGATTTTACATAATTATTTTATACATGTAAAACCTGCATAGTTATTGCTTTTTCTTTAACAAAATGGCAATTATTTAATTTATCTGAAACCAAATTAATTGAACTTTTTTTGCATTTATGTGTAAGTATAACCACGTTAAATAACTTTTTGTTCAATTGTTCTTGAAATAAAGATTTCATAGAAATTTTAAAATTTTTTAAAATTGTTGTAATTGCTGCTATTGCTCCTGGTTTATCATATATTTTAACTCTTATAAAATATAAATTGTTAGTTAGGCCATTATTTAAAATATTTATTTTTTTTAAGTCTTTATGTGAAATTCCATACATAAATTCGTTTTCGTTTTTGCTTGATAGATTTATTAAATCAGATATTACAGATATAGATGTTGAGTCGCCGCCTGCACCTTCACCGATCAGAATGGTTTTATTGTTGTTATTAGCATCAATAATGACTGCATTTAAATTATTATTAACATTTGATAATTCTTTTTTTTTTGAAATTAAAAAAGGTGAAACAATTAATTTTATTCTATTTTTTTCTAAATATCCTATCCCTAAAAGTTTTATTTTAAAACCTAATCGATCAGCAAAAAAAATATCTTCTTTTTCTAAATTTTCAATACCTGAATGAACGCATTTCTTTAAATCAATTTGTTTATTAAAAGCAATTGAAGATAAAATTATTATTTTATGCAGTGTATCTAAACCATTTAAATCATTATCTGTTTTTTTTTCAGCGTATCCTAGATTTTGCGCTTTTTTTAAAGATTTATTAAATTCATTATTTTCATCAAACATATTTGATAAAACATAGTTAGATGTTCCATTCAATATTCCAGTAATTTTATTTATTTTTATTCCATTAAAACTTTTCTTTAATGTTGATACAATTGGAATACCGCCAGCAACAGATGCTTCAAAACCTATTTTTACTTCATTTTCTTCTGCTAATTTTGCTAATTTATAACCTTCATTAGCTATAAGTGCTTTGTTTGCAGTAATTAGATTCTTTTTATTTTTAAGAGCTAGATAACAAATTTTTTTTGCTATTCCTTTCTCCCCCCCTATTAACTCTAAAACAATATCAACGTTCTCTTGTTTAATCATTTTTATGGGATTATCGAACCACTTATATTTATTTTTTGTAAAATTTCTTGTTTTAAATTTATTTTTAGCAAAAATACCAAGAATATTTATTTTTAAACCAGATTTTCTTAAAAAAATATTTTTATTTTTTTCAATTAGTCTAATAGTTGACGAACCTACAGTTCCTAGACCTGCAATAACAATGTTAACGTTTTGTGCCATTAAAAAAAATTTAATATTGAATAAAGATTTCTGCTCTTCTATTTGCTGCTTCTAATCTTGGCATTATTTCATCATACAAAGGGTTTGCGTCTGACTTAGCAATAAGCTCTATTGTTTGAGAGTTTAAGCCTATTGTAGAAAATTCTTTCATAACTTTTCTTGCTCTTTCTAATGAAATATTAAAATTTACTAATGCGTGTTTTGTTAAATCCATATCATAATTAGTTCTACTACTTGAATGCCCAACAATAACGATTTTTTTTCCTTCATTTTTATAAAATAAATTAGCAACTTTTTTTATTTTTAATAAATCTTCATCAGATAATTGGCTTGAACCATGATTAAAAGTTACTCTTGCAACAGGTACTTCTCTTTCTTCTATTCTTTTTTCTATAATTTTAGTCTTAGTAATATTTTGTTCTTTTGAAATATCTGTTTTTTTTACTATTACTTCATTCTTTTTTTCTTTACTATCCAATCCTTTTAATCCTAAAATTTTTTCAATTTCATTCGGATTATAATAAATATCATTCTTCTTAATTTTATCTTCAACATTAATTATTTGTTCTTGAGTTTTTATGTTTTTTAGTTCTTTTGCTAAACTATGAAGTTCTTTTTCTTCATCACTCATAGTTGCTTTATTATTTGAATTTGAATCGTTTGGTCTGAAATTTTTAATTTCATCTAATTTTGAGATTTGTATATTTCTTATAGAATTACTAGTATCCTTATGTGATTTAATATTATTATATTCTTTTTTAATTTTATCATTTTGTATTTTATTAAAATTTGGCTCTAATGTTGAAACTTTGCGTTCAATAAATGGTTCTGATGGTAGGGATTCTAATTGAGAATTATTTTCTAAATCTTGAATAATACTTTTTTGTTCTTCCATTGATATTATCGGATCTGGTCTATTTGGAACTTCTGCCAAATTTGGATATTTACTATCACCTTGTAATCCTTCTATATTTTCAGATTTTTCATCATTTTTATCATCAATATAAATTTTTTCCATGACTAAATCTTCTTCTTTAGATTCTTCACTTGAAGTTTGAACCTCTCGTTCTTCAGACTGATTATCATTATTTCTTTTAGATTTAGAAAAGAATTTATCATTTATTAAAGAGCAATTTGTAAACAAAAATACTGAACTTAATAATATTATTTTTAATGACTTCATAGAGATTAGTTAATTATAATTATTTAAATTTACAAGTTATTCTTCCTTTATTTTTTTCCACTAAGTTTCATGGGAATTTTGATGTAATTTAGATAATTTATAATATCTCTGTGCTGATTTCTTTAAAAATTTTATTTCTTTATCATCTAATTTTCTTAAAAATTTCGCTGGTTTTCCTGCCCATAATTCACCAGACTTAACAATTTTTCCTTGTGTTAAAAGTGAAGCTGCTGCTAACATAGAATTTTTTTTAACTACAGCACCATCTAAAATTGTTGAAGACATACCAATAAGAACATTGTCAGCAATCTTGCAGTCGTGAATCACACAATTATGTCCTATTGTAACATTTGAACCAATTTGAGTGCCATGACCATTTGTCGTACAATGAATCATAGTTAAATCCTGTATGTTTGTATTGGAACCAATTTTAATTTTTTCAACATCTCCTCTAATCACCACATTAAACCAAACACTTGACTTAGAGCCAATTCTTACATCTCCAATAACATAGGAACCTGCTGCAATAAAAACATCTTTTTCAACTTTTGGTAAAATATTTTTGTATTTCAATAGCATATTATGTTAATAAAATAAATTAATGTAAGCTATTAACTTATTGATTATAAAGTATTATGGAAATATTGGATTAAAATCCAAACCTTGGTCTTCTTTGAATTTATACTTTAAATTCATGTTTTGAATTGCTTGTCCGGCAGCTCCTTTAATTAAATTATCTATAACTGAAATTAAAATTATTCTTCCTTTAATTCTATCTGGAAAAACATTAAAAAAACAATAATTAGTACCAACAACATCTTTTATTGTTGGAATTTGATTTAATTTTAGCATTTTTAAAAAAGTAAAATTCTTTTTTTCGAATAAATTTCTTACATTTTTAATATTTTTTCCTTTTTCTAATTTAATATAAATATTTGATGAAATGCCTCTGTTAATTGGAAGAACATGGGGTGTAAAACTCACCTTTACATTTTTATTATCACTATAATTTGATATACATTTTTCAATTTCAGCTAAATGTTTATGCTCTGCTATTTTATATGGTTTTATAGAATTACTAACTTCACTAAAAAGATTCTCAGTGACACTTTTCTTACCAGCGCCTGAAATGCCGGACTTTGAATCAATAATTATATCTTTTGTTTTAATATATTTTTCTTTTAATAATGGTATTAAAGGAGACAATATTGAAGTCGCGTAACAACCAGGGTTAGATATTTTTGTTTCAAATTTATCGTTCTCATTATAATAATTAAAATCTTTTAAATGGTCTGCTATACCATAAATCCACTTTCCATTACTTAAAGAATTAACTCTAAAATCATTAGATAAATCAATTACACATATGTTTTTTGGTATTTTCGTAATTATTTTTTTACTTTCCCCTGTTGGAAGACATAAGAAAATAACATCTATTTCTTTCCAATCTATTTGAGAAAATTTTACTAACTTTGGATAATTTTTAAAATTTAAACCCGGATAAAAATCTGATATTTTTTTTCCATAATTTGATTTTGAAATTAAATACTTAATTTCTACTTTTTTATGAAAGTTTAATAACCTTATAAGTTCAATACCAGTGTAACCTGTGGAACCTAAAATAGCTGTATTTATTCTAAATTTCATTATTAATAATTTATAAAAATATAAAATTATATTCAGATATAAGCTTATTTTGAAAAAATTTAAGGAATAATTTTATCGTTTAGAGAATTGAAAGCTTTTTCTTGCTTTTTTTCTTCCATACTTTTTTCTTTCAACTACCCTACTATCTCTAGTAAGAAGACCTTTTTTTTTTAAAGCAATTCTAAATTTTGGGTCATAATTAACTAAAGCTTTTGATATTGCTAATTTTATAGCACTAGCTTGGCCTGACAAACCACCGCCTTTTACAGTCACATTTACATTAAAATTATTGTTATCGACTGTTTCGAATGGTTGTTTAATTAGCATATTTAGAAACGACCTTATAAAATATTCATTTAAATTTTTTTTATTTATTGTTATTTCTCCCTTACCATTTGGCATCAACCAAACTCTTGCTATAGAACTTTTTCTTTTTCCTGTTGCATATAAGTTGTTTTTTGGTTTTTTTACTATTTTATTATTAAGTTCTGGATTTATATCTATCATTTCTTAACTATTATAAATTTAAAATTAAAGGATTATTAGGATTATGAGGATGTTTATCATCTGAATAAATATATAAATTTTTTAATTGTTCTCTAGATAACGGCCCCTTTTTCAGCATTCTTCTAACAGAATCTTTTAATACCAAAGTTGAGTTTTTACTATTTAATATTTCTTTAAAAGTTTTGCTTTTAATTCCTCCTGGATAGCCTGTATGCCAATAATTTTTTTTATTCATTTTTTTACCTGTAAGAATTACTTTTTTTGCATTAATTACTATGATTTTATCCTTAGGACATTTATTATCAGAATAAGAAACTTTGTGTTTTCCCATTAATCTAGTTGCTAAAAAGGATGACAATCTTCCTAGAATCTGATCTTTTGCATCGATTAAGTACCATGTATCAGATTTAATATCTGAATTAATAGGATTTTTTTTTATATTTTTATTATTCATTTTAATTTTGAGGAGTATGACATAATAAATTTTCCTGTCAATTATCAAATAATACGAACTGAAACTACTTATTTGTTTGATTTTTAATCCAATTTAAAAACTTCTTATTAGAATTTTGAATTGGAAAAGATATTATACATGGACATTCATAAGGGTGACCGGCTTCTAAAAAAGAGATTAATTTTTTAACTTTTTTTTCACTTGTCTTAAAACTCAATTCCACTTCGTTTTCATCACAAACTTTATTTTCCCATATATATAAAGAATTTATATTCTCATTTATATTAACACAAGCTGCTAATTTATTTTTAATAACAATTTTAGCAATTTTTTTAGCTTGATTAAATTTTGGATAAAATGAATAGACAAGATGTATTGCCATTTATTTTTTTAAAATGAATTTTTAATATTTTTTAATTCAATTAGAACTTCTTTAAAAATCTTTTTATAATTAATATCTTTCTTTTCAAATCCTTCTTTTTTAAAATTTTTATTTTCAATTAAAACGTTTTTCTTTTTTAAAATAGGGTTTGTGCTTTTTAAAATTTGATTAATAGTTTGATTAGCAAAAATTTTTTGCACTCCTTTAATGCTTATATGGTCTTCATGTAATAAATTTTTTGTATAACTAATGAGTTCTATGTCAATTTGCCGATAATATCTTCTATTTCCAGATAATTTAAGAGGTTTTAATTGTTTGAATTTACTTTCCCAAAAACGTAACACATGTTGTGGCAATTTTAAATCAATTGCTACTTGTTTAATTGTTTTAAATTTTTTTATAGATTTCAAAACGTTAGCCTATTTGTTAATTATCATATATAAATATATGATAATAACAATTATTTTATCTTGAATTAATTTTATTCTTAAGAATCTTAGAGGCAATAAATGAAATAGTATTTCTAGATGTTATAGTGTGTTCAACTCCAGTTTTAGGGTTTCTGCCTATTCTTTCTTTTTTATGACGCATTTTAAGTGTCCCAAAAGAAGAAATTTTTATTATTTTTTTTCCAATTAATGTTTTTATGATTTCATTAACAATAGTATCAACAAAATATGATGACTCAGAACGTGAAATACCAATTTCTTTTTTTAAAACATTTGCAATATCTATTCTAGTTAAATTTTTTTCCGGCATGGTAAATATTTATAGTACTAGTATTTAAAAATAGAGCAACCCCAAGTTAGTCCTCCTCCTATTGCTTCAAAAACAATAATTTCTCCTCTCTTAATAATTTTTTTAGATAATGCATAATCAAAAGTTAATGGAATAGAAGCAGATGAGGTATTTGCGTATTGATCCACAGTCACTATAACTTTGCTTTTTGGAACGCCTAGTTTCATTGCGCACATATCCATTATTCTTTTGTTTGCTTGGTGAGGTATTATCCAATCAATATCCTCTTTTTTTAATTTATTCTTTTTTAAATTGAATTGGATGGAACTAACTATTTTTTTAACAGCATGTTTAAATACTTCTTTGCCTTTCATTTTAATATGGCCAGCTTTTTGATTAGATGCTACACCACCATTAACATATAATAAATCATAAAACCTACCATCAGAATATAATTCTGTAGATATTATGCCAGAATTCATTTTTTTCTTATTACTAAGAACTATTGCACCGGCTCCATCGCCAAATAAAACACATGTGGATCTATCATTCCAATTTAAAATTCTTGAAAAAATTTCAGAACCAATAATTAAAGCATTTGATGCTTGATTGTTTAACAAAAAATTATCCGCTACTGACAATGCATAAATAAATCCGGAACATGCAGCTTGAATATCAAAAGCAAACCCTTTTTTAATTCCTAATTTGCTTTGAATTTTTACTGCTGTTGATGGAAATGTATGATCAGGAGTTGAAGTAGCTACAATTATTAAATCTATATCAGAAGTTTTAATTTTAGAATTTTGTATAGCTTTTTTTGCAGCTTCAAATCCTAAATCTGAATTCAATTGTTTTTTATCTGCAATATGTCTTTGATTAATACCGGTTCTAGTTTTTATCCATTCATCGGTTGTATCTAATTTTTTTGAAAGATCATTATTGGTTAAAATTTTTTTTGGTAAATAACTTCCACAACCTAAAATATAACTAGAAAAATTCATTTTTTTATTTAAAAATTTTTTTTAAATCAGAAATTATTTTATTATTAAAATTATTTACACATAAGTCATGAGCTACTGATATAGCACTTGAAAACCCATCTGCATCAGATCTGCCGTGACTTTTTACAACTATTCCATTTAGACCTAAAAACATTGCTCCATTATATCTGCCTGGTTTTACTTTTTTCCATAAAGATTTTAAGATAGGCAGTGAAATTATAAATGCAAATTTAGAGTATAAATTATCTTTAAATGAATCTTTTAAATAACCAGTGTATAATTCTGATATCCCTTCAGCTGTTTTTAAAGCAATATTCCCTGTAAAACCATCGGTAACAACAACATCAACTAATCCCATAGGAATATCATTTCCTTCTATAAATCCATGAAAATCAATTTTTTTTTCATCTTTCAATTTTTTAGCTGCTCGCTGTACTATTTCATTCCCTTTTAATATTTCAGAACCCACATTTAATAATCCTATTTTTGGTTTTTTTACTCTCAAAACAGTTTTAGAAAAAATTTTTCCCATGATAGCAAAATCTATTATATTTTTTACATCACATTGAATATTTGCACCTAAATCTAACATTACAACTTCAGATTTTTTTGTTGGTAGAACGCTTGCAATTGCCGGCCTATTAATCCCATTAATAGTTTTCATTAAAACAGTTGAAATAACCATCAGAGCGCCTGTATTACCACTACTAACAACTGCATTTGATATACCTAACTTAACCGACTCTATAGCTTTAAACATACTTGATTTCTTAAATTTTCTTAATGCATCAGTTGGTTTAACATCATTTGTTATTTCCTGATTAGTGTGGACAATTTCAGAAATATTAAAAATTTTTTTTTTTTTTAATAAAGGAAGGATTTTTTGTTTATTACCAAAAAAAATAAACTTTATTTTTGAAATTTTTTTTGCAAATAAACAAGTGCCATTTATAACTGAGGATGGCCCTTGGTCACCACCCATAGCATCTATAGCAATTACAATTTCTCTCTTACTATTCACAGATAATTATTTAAATAAAGAATTTTATTTAGCTGGGTCAATAATCTTTTTTCCTCTATACTCTCCTGTAGTTCTATCAATATGATGTGGCCTTCTTAATTCTCCTGAGTTTTTATCTTCAACATACTTAATTGTTGATAATTTTCTTTTTAAATGCGCAGCACGCATCTTTGACTTAGATTTTGAAGTTTTTTTTTTAGGTACAGCCATTTTTATTCAAATTAAAAGATTTACAATTATTATCATTTAAAAAATAAAAAAACAAATAAATTATTTGAAAAAATTTTTTTTAAAAATATCGTTAGAATCTGCATATTTCAATTTCTTGTGTTGACTATAAATATATTTATAAAAATTATTTAAATTGTTTTTTTTAACTTTATTTTTGTAAATGTACTTTTTTATTGGTTTCTTTATATTTTTAAAATCTACATTTATAGATTTTTTATATAACTGCATTCTAAATGAAAGAATTCTAGCTAGGATTTTTACTTTTTTACCAATAGATAAATCTCCTACACCAGCTTCTCTAAGTGAATAATCTATATATTCAAATAATAAATTATAAATTATTTGCATCTTATTCTTATTTACCTTTTCATTTTTTAGTCTTAAATTTATAAGAAAAATTAGAATTAATATAATTTCATATCTTGCATAAAAAGTATTTGGGATTTTGAATTTTTTATTAAAAGAAACAGAATAGGAAACTTCAATTATATTGTTTAAAATATCTCTTATTTTCTTTATATTATATTTTTTTCCTTTGAAAAAAAATTTTATTAAATTATTTATTAACATTATAAAAAAATGAATTATTTAAAAAAAGTTTTAAAAATAATATTTACTATATTTTTTTTTCAAATCAACTCATGTGGTTTGCGTGTTATTGAAAATCATGGCCAAATATATGAAAAAAATGCAAATTTTGAAGAATTAAAAGTTGGAAAAACAACAAAAGATGAAATAATTGGATTACTTGGAACTCCATCTACAACAAGTAACTTTGATGATGAGCAAAGCTGGATATATATAAGTTCTGAATTTAAAAAATATGTTTTTTTAGATGGAACAAATACTGATCAAAGAATATTAATACTTTCTTTTAATCAAAATACATTAAATAGCAAAGAATTATTATTAAAAGATGACATTAATAATATTGAGCACGAAGAAACAGTAACTGATAGCAGAGGAAAAAGTATTAGTTGGCTCAAGGAATTCTTTACCAATTTAAATCCTGATCCTTATGGTAAAAATAAAGATTAAAATTATTTTTTAGTGAGCTATAAAACTTAATAGTAACAAAGCTACAATATTAGTAATTTTTATCATAGGATTTATTGCTGGACCAGCTGTATCTTTATATGGGTCACCAACAGTATCTCCAGTAACTGCGGCCTTATGAGCATCCGAACCTTTTCCTCCCAAATTTCCATCTTCAATATATTTTTTTGCATTGTCCCAAGCGCCGCCACCAGCAGTCATTGATATTGCAACAAATAATCCGGTAACAATAATTCCTAACAGCATTGCACCTACGGAAGCAAGGGCTGAGCCTTGATCAGAAACAAGTAATATAAAAAAATATAAAATAATTGGAGACAAAACAGGTAGCAACGAAGGTAGAATCATTTCTTTAATTGCTGTTTTAGTTAACATATCAACGCACTTACCATATTCAGGTTTTGTTTTACCAGACATAATTCCTTTAATTTCAGAAAATTGCCTTCTAACTTCAATAACAACAGAGGAGCCAGCTCTTCCTACAGCTGTCATTCCCATCGAGGCAAAAAGATAAGGTAAAAGACCTCCGAAAATTAGGCCGACAACTACATATGGATTTGATAAATTAAAATTAATATTTGAAACATTAATCATATTACTTTCAATAAAATAGTTTAAATCTGCTGTATAAGTTGCAAATAAAACTAATGCACCTAATCCTGCTGATCCAATAGCATATCCTTTAGTAATTGCTTTTGTTGTATTACCTACAGCATCAAGAGCATCTGTAATTTTTCTAACATTTTTATCTAATTTAGACATTTCTGCAATTCCTCCTGCATTATCAGTAACAGGCCCATATGCATCCAACGCAACAACCATTCCTGCTAAAGCAAGCATTGATGTAACTGAAATTGCAATACCAAATAAACCAGCAAATTTAAAAGATACTATTATGCCAAAACAAATTATTATAGCAGGAATAGCTGTGGCTTCTAAACTTACAGCTAGGCCTTGAATAATATTTGTCGCATGTCCAGTTTCAGATGATTTAGCAATGCTTTGTACTGGTTTAAAATTAGTTCCTGTATAATATTCAGTAACCCAGATTAATAAACTTGTTATTACAAGCCCTGTTACACCGCAATAAAATAAATCAGTACCATTAAAGTTTTTATCATTTATTAAAAATTCTTGATTTAATCCTATAAACCAATCTGTTAAAAACCATAAACTTACTACAGATAAAATAGCAGTTACAAAAAAACCTTTATACAATGCACCCATAACATTATTAGATTTTCCAAGTCTTACAAAGAAAGTACCGATTATACTAGTAATAATACATGCTCCTCCAATTGCTAATGGATAAGACATAATTTTAAATAAAAGATCACTTTGATTAAAGAAAATTGACGCTAATACCATCGTTGCAACTACTGTCACAACATAAGTTTCAAATAAATCTGCAGCCATTCCTGCGCAATCACCAACATTATCACCAACGTTATCTGCAATAACTGCTGGATTTCTTGGATCATCTTCTGGAATTCCAGCTTCAACTTTACCAACTAAATCAGCTCCTACATCAGCGCCTTTAGTAAAAATTCCACCGCCAAGTCTTGCAAATATAGAAATTAATGATGCCCCAAAACTTAAACCAACTAGAGGTTCTATTAATTCTCTTCCATTAATTCCTTTGTACAATAAAAAAGTGTAGTACGAACCGATAGATAGCAATGCTAATCCAGCAACTAACATACCTGTTACTGAACCAGCTCTAAATGCAATTTTTAAACCCTCTGATAATCCTTTAGATGCAGCCGCGGCTGTTCTTACATTTGATCTTACTGATATGTGCATACCAACATATCCAGCCAAACCGGATAATGTTGCTCCTAATAAAAAACCTAAAGCAACGTAAAAATTAAAAAAATAGTAAATTAATAAAAAAATTGCAAAACCAACATATGATATTGTTAAATATTGTCTATTTAAATAAGCGTTTGCTCCTTCTTGTATAGCTTGAGAAATTTCTCGCATTTTATTATTACCTGAATCAGAAGCTAAAATGCTTTTTGATACTAAAAAACCATATAAAATTGAGCTTAGTCCGCAGATAATTGAAAATGTAATTGGGTTCATATCATAACAGTTTTAAATAGTTTTTTTTAAAAAATCAAATTAAAAATGTTTAAAACCCAAATTTTCAAATGATAATTCTTTATTATCCTTATTTAAAATTATGAGTTTTTTTTTTTTAATAATAGTACCGATTTTTGTTATTTTTACAGAGTTTTTTTTTGCTATAGAAATTATTTTTTTTGAATTACTTTTTTTTGCAGTAAAAATTAATTGATAATCTTCGCCACAAGTAAGTAAATAATTAATATCAATTTTTTTTAAAATAAGTAATTTCCTTGTTTGTTTTGTAAATGGAATACTTTCACTATAAATCATAGCTCCGCATTTTGATGATGAAATAATGTTATTTAAATCAGCAAGTAACCCATCTGAAATATCAGTTGCTGAATTTGCAAATAATATTAATTTTTTTCCAAATTCAACAGGGGGGTTGGGTATTTTATATTGGTTAATATAAAACTTGTTTAAACTACTATTTAAATTTAATTTTTTTAATAAAATTTTATAACCAATACCGCTATCACCTATGCTACCTGTCACAAAAATATCATCATATAGCTTTGCATCAGATCTTTTTATAATTTTCTTTTTTTTATAACCAAATAAAGTTATAGATAATACTAAAGATCCATTAGTTATTACAGTATCTCCGCCTAAAAGCTTAATTTTATATTTTGATTGATCATGTTTTAAGCCTTTAGCAAATAATTTAATCCAATTAATCAATTTTTTTTTGTTTAATTTTTTAGGTAAAGATAAATTAAGTGTATATCCAAAGGGATCAACGCCCATTGATGCTAAATCCGATAAGTTTACTCTCAATAATTTTTTTGCAATTAATAAAGGATTTTTTTCATTTTTTTGAAAATGATCGCCTTCAACAATAGAGTCTGTGCCTACTACAATTTGTTTCTTAGTTGGTAGTAACCCTGCATCATCGTCTAGGTCTAAAGAAAATTTTTTTTTAAATGATAATGGGTAAAAAAATTTTTTTATAACTTCGTATTCATTCATTAGTTATATTTTTTTGCTATGTTATCTAGAATTCCATTTATAAGACCAACTTCATTTTTATTTAAAAAAGAACTACTAACTTTATTATATTCAGCTATTGATATCTTATGGGATAAATCTTTAAAATAAATAATCTCACATACTCCAAGTTCTAAAATTACTTTGATTATTGTTTCCATTTTTGAAAAATTTTTTTTTTTAACTGCATTTTCTAATTTTTTATCTAATTCTTTTTTATTTTTAATAGTTTTATTTACTAATTTATAAAAAAATTTTCTATCTGGAATATTTTTTGTTTCTTTATCGTTTAACAAATTTTTTTTTACAATAGATATGCCTGTATTTTTATTTAAAGCTAGCTGGTATAAAGCTTGAATTGCTAACACCCTTGACCATGGCCTTGAACCTTTAACTTCTTTTTTCATCTAATAAGATACAAGACTATGTATAACATTAACTGCTTGATTAGCACATTTTTTATATTTTTTTTTTGCTTCCTCCATATCATTAGCATTAAATATACCGTTACCAATTGGCATATTATTTTCTATACTAATTCTTTGTAAATTTGTAAAAATTGCTGTTGACATCGCTTCATGGTTTATAGTTTTTCCTTTAATTATACATCCTAATGCCAAATAACCTGAATAAATGCATTGATTGTCTATATTTAACTGACTTAATTTTGCTATCTGCACAATATTGTCTCTAATTTTTTCTTTTCCTTTTCCTTTAAAAGAACCAAGTTTGACTTCATTATTTGCTGTATCTTCTTTAATACTTCTAGCTATTGCAAAAGGTATCTCAAATGAACCTTCAACACAAAGAATATCATAATCAATTTTTTTCAGATATTTTTGTACATGTTTAACCATAGGCAATGTTATTTGAGAGCGATAATAACCTGAATATATAATTTTTATTTTTGGTTTCATTTTATTGGAATTGTATTAATAACCTTTAATCCGTATCCTTCAAGGCCTACGATTGTTTTTTTACTATTAGAAATTAAAATCATATTTTTTATTCCTAAATCAATTAAAATTTGCGCCCCTATTCCATAATCTCTTAATTGTGAACTTTTTTTATCATCAGAATTAGTTTTGATTCTTTGAGATAAAGTCCATGATCTAGGTTCTCTAATAATAACAATGACCCCGTTCTTTTTTTTAGATATCAATTTCATAGATTTCTTTATTTGATTATCAATAAATGACGAAGTCCCCAAAATGTCAGTTAAAAAATTTAATGCATGTACTCTTACCAAAACTGGTTTTTTTGGATTAATTTTTCCTTTAACTAATGCGATATGTTCTGCAGGAACTATTTTGTTTTTATAAACTATTAAATTAAAATCACCTCCGTATTTACTTCTGATTTTTGTTTTTAATGTTCTTTCAATAATTTTTTCTTTTTTCCTTCTATAGGAAATTAAATCCGAAATAGTTGCCATTTTTAATTTATGTTCCTTTGAAAATTTAAATAAGTCATCTCTTCTTGCCATAGTTCCATCATCATTCATAATTTCACATATAACTCCTGATGAATTTAAATTTGCTAGGTTAGCTATATCTACAGCAGCCTCAGTATGTCCAGCCCTAACTAACACGCCTCCTTCTTGAGCTCTTAAAGGAAAAATGTGTCCTGGTGTTGAAATATCTTTTGAATTTTTTCTATTACTTATAGCAACTTGGATTGTTTTTGCCCGATCCTTTGCAGAAATTCCAGTCGATATTCCTTTCTTTGCTTCAATTGATATTGTAAAAGCGGTTTTCCTTCTTGAGGTATTATGTTGTGGCATTAAAGGTAAGTTTAATTCTTCAATCCTTTTACCAGAAAGAGCAAGGCATATTAAACCTCTTCCATGTTTTGCCATAAAATTTATTTTTTCAGCATTAATTTTTTGAGCTGGAACAACCAGATCACCTTCATTTTCTCTATTTTCATCATCAACTAAAATAAACATTTTACCTTTTTTAGCATCTTTAATAATTTCTTCTATTTTTGAAAATAAATTCATATTTTATTTATAATTTAAATGATTAGAAACATATCTCGCAATCATATCAACTTCTATATTTAATAATTCCCCAATTTTAATTTGATTAAAAGTTGTACTTTTTAATGTATGGGGAATTATATTTACATCAAAAATATTTTTTGACACATTATTAATTGTTAAAGAAACTCCATTAATTGATATTGATCCTTTAGGTGCGATATAATTTCTTAAATTTGAAGGCAAATGAAAAAATAATAATTTACTTGAACCTACTTTTTTTTTTTTTATTAATTTTAATTGTCCATCAATATGTCCAAAAACTAAATGGCCAGATAATTCATTGCCTACTTTTAAAGATGTTTCGAGATTCAATAACGAGCCTATTTTTGCAATATTAAGATTTGATTTTGATAAAGTTTCTCTAGATGCTGATATTGCGAACCAATTTTTTTTATTTTTTTTTCCTTTTTTAATAATAGTCAAACAAATTCCATTACAGCTAATTGATGCCCCAATTTTTAATTTTTGATAATTAATTTTTGTAGAAATATAAAAAACTTTATCCCCAACTTTTTTTATTTCTAAAACCTCGCCAATATCTTCTATAATTCCTGTAAACATTACTTTTCATATATTTTAAGAATATCCCCATTAATATTCTTAGATGATAAATATTTAAAATTTAAATTTTCAATTTTTTTTTTTTTAAGACTTTTCATTAAAGTAACTTCGCTAGATTTGATAATATTATTTGACTGAAAATAATAAATTTTGTTAATTAAATTATTTTTCAGAAAAGCAGAATTTAAATTTGGTCCAGATTCAAGTAAAACATTATTAAAGCCCATTTTTGCAATTACATACATTGCTTTTTTTAAATCAATTTTTTCTAAATTTGTGCTCAGAATTTTTATTTTTAATCCTAATTTCTTTAATTTTAGAATTTTTTCTTTATTATTTTTATTTGTAAATACATAAGTTCTTATATCTTTTGCAGTTTTAACAATTTTTAAACTTTCTTTTATTCTTAAATTACTATCTAAAATAAATCTTACAGGTGACAGATTTTCCATGCCGTAATGTCTACAATTTAATAAAGGGTTATCTTTTAAAACTGTATTAATACTAGTGATAATTGCGTCGTATTTAGATCTTAAAAAATTTCCATACTTTCTTGAAACTTCTGAAGTAATCCATTCATTATTTAGATTTATCATTTTCCCATTCTTACTAATTGCAATTTTTGATGCAATAAAAGGTTTGTTTTTTTTTATTTTGTAAAAAAAACCAGAATGTATTTTTTTAATTTCTTTTTGTAAAACACCAATTGTAACTCTAATTTTTTTTTTTTTTAATTTTCTAATTCCTGCTCCATTTATTTTTGGATTTGGATCTTTCAACCCTATAACCACTCTATTTATTTTTGATTTTATAATTTGATCTACACAAGGGGGTGTTTTTCCATGATGTGAACAAGGTTCTAAAGTTGTATATAAGGTTGCTCCAAACAAATTTTTTTTTTTTAATGCAACTATTTCAGCATGTGGTTTTCCTCCTGGCTGTGTCCAACCCCTACTAATAATTTGATCATTTTTAACAACAACAGCTCCAACTGAGGGATTGGGCCATGTATTTCCTATGCCTCTTAAAGAAATATTAAGAGCGTTCCTCATAAAATGTCTATCTCTAGAAGGACTTATTCGTTCCATATTTTAGCTTGTTAAATTAACTTAGAATAAATAGGAAATTTTTTACATAAATCTAAGACTTCACTTCTAACCTTTTTTTCTGTTTCTAAATTATCATGCAAATTCTTTTGAAGCCCATCAAGAACATCGCCAATCAAATTCCCAATTAATTCAAATTCTTTTTCTTTAAAACCTCTAGTTGTTCCAGCAGGAGATCCTAATCTAACTCCAGATGTTATCCATGGTTTTTCAGGATCGAAAGGCACACCATTTTTATTACAAGTTAAACCGGCTCTTTCCATACTTGCTTCAGCATCTTTACCTGTTAATTTTTTTGGTCTTAAATCAACTAAAACTAAATGTGAATCTGTTCCTCCAGATACAATATCTACTCCTCTTTTAATTAAAGTTGATGCTAATATTTGCGCATTCTTTACTACATCGCCAATATATTCTTTAAATTCTGGTTGAAGAGCTTCTCCATAAGCAACAGCTTTTGCAGCAATAACGTGCATTAACGGACCTCCTTGCATACCTGGAAAAACTGCAGAATTAAATTTTTTACCTAATTCTTCATCATTAGATAATATCATTCCTCCTCTAGGACCACGTAAGGTTTTGTGTGTTGTTGTTGTTACAACGTGTGCATGTGGAATAGGGCTAGGATATAAACCCCCTGCCACACATCCTGCAAAATGTGCCATATCAACTAAAAAAAATGCTCCTACTTTATCAGCAATTTCTCTTATCTTTTTAAAATCTATTATTCTTGGATAGGCAGATCCACCTGCGATAATAAGTTTTGCTTTATTTTCTACTGCAAGTTTCTCAATCTGATCATAATCTAACAATGAATCTTCTTTTTTTACTCCGTATTGAATAGAGTTAAACCATTTTCCCGAAACATTAGGCGCAGCCCCATGTGTTAAATGTCCACCTGCATCTAAAGACATACCAACAACGGCATCATGAGGTTGAATCAATGCCAACATAACAGCTTGGTTTGCCTGTGATCCCGAGTTTGGTTGAACATTTGCATATTTACAATTAAAAATTTTCTTTGCTCTATCAATAGCTAAATTTTCAACTACATCATAAAATTCACAACCTCCATAATATCTTTTGCCAGGATATCCTTCAGCATATTTATTAGTCATCAGTGACCCTTGCGCTTGCATAACCGCAAGTGATACGATATTTTCTGAAGCAATTAATTCTATTTGATTACTTTGTCTATCATATTCTTGTTGTAAAGCTTTTGTTATTTCAGGATCTATGGATTCAAGATTATCTTGAAAAAATTTATTTTGAACATCTGTTTTAATACTCATTTTATAAAAATATAAAAAATTAATCTATTTTTTTCACACGTTTTTGGTGTCTTCCACCGTCAAATGAAGTGTTAATAAATATTTTAAAACAATTTTTGGCTTCGTCTACATCTATTTGCCTGCCTGATAAAGTTAAAATATTTGCATTATTATGTTGTCTAGCAAGCTTGGCATCATCCGCACTTCTACATAAAGCAGCTCTAATACCCTTAAACCTGTTAGCGGTAATAGACATGCCTATGCCTGAACCACATATTAAAACAGCAATATCGCTTTTCTTTTTTAAAATATTATCAACTGCTAACTTCGCAAAATCTGGATAATCAACGGACTCGCCAGAATTTGTACCACAATCTATAACTTCAAACCCCATATTTAAAATTTCTTTTTTTAGAGCATTTTTTAAGTCATATCCAGCATGGTCGCATGCAATTGTGATAATTTTACTCATAACTAAATTTTATCTCTTTAATTATTATTTAAAAAACTTTTTTTATATTTATATAAATCACTTTTAAGTCCTGAAGCCAAGAAATACATTCCAATCACATTAGGAAAAGCCATTGCAAAAATCATCGCATCGGAAAAATGAATTACGCTATCTAATTCAGATGCCGCACCAATTATAATAAAAATACAAAAAATGATTTTATAAAAATTTTCAGCATAAATATTATTACCTACTAAATAAGTCCATGCTTTCATGCCGTAATAAGACCAGGTAATTATAGTTGAGAAAGCAAACAATACTACTGCCAATGATAATACGTAAGGAAACCAACTTATGTCTTTTTTAAATGCTTCAGAAGTTAATTCAACACCTGTAATACCAGAAGAAGGATCATAAACACCGGATATAATAATAACTAAAGCTGTCATCGTGCATATTATTATTGTGTCAAAAAATGGTTCAAAAAGAGAAACAAAACCAACTGACATATGTTCGTTACTTCTAACAGCAGAATACGCTATTGGTGCAGAGCCAATTCCAGCTTCATTAGAAAAAGTTGCTCTTTGAAAACCAACAATAAGGACTCCTAAAATTCCACCCATTCCTGCTTCTGGAGTAAAAGCTTTGGTAAATATACTAGTTAAAGCACTAGGTAACATCTCGTAATTCATGACAATTATCACCAATGCTGCTAAAGAATAAATACCCCCCATAAACGGAACTACTTTTTCTGTGACTCTTGCAATACCTTTTATTCCCCCAATAATCACAATGCCTACAACAACTGCTAGAAAAAAACCAAACAACCATCCGTAGCCATAAAAAATACTTGCTTCACCACCAGTTGCATTAAGTAATTGTTTAAATGATTGATTGGCTTGAAACATATTGCCTCCACCGAAAGAACCAAATACTGCTGCTACAGCAAAAAAAACAGCTAAAATTTTTCCTAATCCTGCGTATCCAATTTCACTAAGACCACGACTTAAGTAATACATAGGGCCTCCTGAAACTGTGCCATTACTGTTAAAAATTCTATATTTTAATCCCAAAGAACATTCAACAAATTTAGCAGCCATAGCTAAAAAACCAG
>Ga0315338_1000799_pt1 | contig 54591 bp, 52 predicted proteins | sample ASW8metaG_FD_204518 | JGI IMG/M metagenome (GOLD analysis project Ga0315338, IMG submission 204518) | Ammonia-oxidizing marine archaeal communities from Monterey Bay, California, United States - ASW #8 | ecosystem: Environmental > Aquatic > Marine > Coastal | place: USA: California | collected... | reverse complement strand
ACCTTCACCAATTCGTCCGGGGTACCGGTGATCGACAATAGGCCCGCTTCGGCCTGCACCAGCAGGTCGTACGCTTTCCGGTCGCGATACGGCCCGGTCGACCCGTAGCCGGAGATCTCGCAGACGACCAGCCGGGGATGCGCCTCGCGCAGGCTCTGGGCCGACAAACCGAGTCGTCCTGTCGCGCCTGGCGCAAGATTCTGGACGAAGACGTCGGCCTGATCGAGCAACCGCCGCAGCACCTCGGCCGCAGCGGGGCGCTTGACGTCGAGCGTCAACGACTCTTTCGAACGGTTCAGCCAGACAAAGTGCGAGGACTCACCCCGCACGGTCGTGTCGTAGCCACGGGCAAAGTCGCCGACACCGGGACGCTCAATTTTGATGACGCGTGCACCCAGGTCAGCCAACTGTCGGGTCGCGAACGGGGCCGCCACCGCCTGTTCGAGCGACAGGATCGTGACCCCCTCGAGTGGCCGCATCAGAACGAGCGGGGCATGCCCAGCACGTGCTGGCCGAGGAAGGACAGGATGAGGTTGGTCGAAATCGGCGCCGTCTGGTAGAGACGGGTCTCGCGGAACTTACGCTCCACGTCGTATTCCTCGGCGAATCCGAAGCCACCGTAGGTCTGCATGGTCACGTTCGCGGCTTCCCACGACGCGTCGGCCGCGAGCAGCTTGGCCATGTTCGCTTCTGCCCCACAGGGCTGACCGGCGTCGAACAGGTCCGCGGCGTGGATGCGCATGAGGTCGGCGGCCTCGACGTTGACGTGCGCCCGCGCGATCGGGAACTGAATTCCCTGGTTCTGACCGATCGGACGTCCGAACACCACCCGGTCGTTTGCGTATTTGCAGGCTCGGTCGACGAACCATCGACCATCACCCACACACTCGGCCGCGATCAGGATCCGCTCGGCGTTCAGTCCGTCGAGCAGATAGCGGAACCCTTTACCCTCCTCGCCAATCCGGTTCTCGACCGGCACCTCGAGATTGTCGAAGAAGACCTCCGTCGTCGCGTGGTTGATCATGGCGCGAATCGGATGGACAGTCATCCCGTTCCCGACGGCGTGTTTGAGATCCACTAGGAGGGTCGTCAAGCCTTCCGTCTTTTTCTTCACCTCTTCGAGGGGCGTCGTGCGCGCGACCAGCAGCATGAGGTCTGAATACTCGACGCGTGAAATCCAGACTTTCTGCCCGTTCACCACGTAGCGGTCTCCCTTGCGGACCGCCATCGTCTTCATCTGCGTGGTGTCGGTCCCGGTCGTCGGTTCGGTGACCCCAAAGGCTTGCAGCCGTAGCTCGCCACTCGCGATCTTTGGCAGATAATGTGCTTGCTGGGCTTTCGACCCGTGTCGAAGCAGAGTGCCCATGATGTACATCTGGGCATGACAGGCCGCCGAATTGCCGCCAGACCGGTTGACCTCTTCGAGGATGATGGACGCCTCGGCGACGCCAAGCCCGGAGCCACCGAACTCTTCCGGAATCAACGCGGCCAGATAGCCGGCGTTGGTCAGGGTCTTGACGAACTCCTCAGGGTAGGCCTCCTGGGCATCGAGTTCCCGCCAATAGCTGTCCGGAAAGCGCGAGCACAGCTCGCGCACGGCAGTGCGCAGATCGGTGTGCAATTCATTGTTCGACACGGTCGCTCCATCCGGAGGCGGTGATCCGCTCCGAGGTCAATCTGTAGCAGGTGGAATATTGGAGATCAGATACTCGTGCACCAGACCACGAGCGGCGCCTCGCGAGTTGATCGCCCGCCGTGCCGTGACCTGGTAGGCTCGGAGTCCGGCGGCTCGCGCCACCACGTTGTCCGCATACAGCGCTGTGATTTCCGGGGCGGTTGAATTACTCAGGAGCACGTGGCACCCACGGCGTGCCAGCTCGATCACCACCTGCTGGAGACGCCGCTGGTCATCCGATCCGAATCCGCCCGGCGTATAGCCCGTAAACGATGATGTCGCGCTCACCGGTGCGTAGGGCGGGTCGAAATACAGAAAATCTCCCGGCATCGCCCACTCGCAGACCGACTCGAACCGGTCTTCGCGCACTTCCACCCCCGCTCTCGACAGCGCGGCGGAGGTTAGCCGGAGGTTGTCCGTGTCACAAATGCGAGGATTCACGTACCGACCTACCGGCACGTTGAACCCGCCGGATGCGTTCAGGCGAAACAAGCCGTTGAAGCCGGTGTGATTGAGGTAAATCAGCATCGCGGCGAGGCCGGGCGTGTACCCTTCGCTTCGTCGCCGGGGTCCCTCGGACTCCGAGAGACGGCGGCGTAGTGGATTGAATCGTTGATCTCGCACGCGGTAGTAGCAACCACTCGGATCGACGTGATGCGCCTCGTCCAAACGCCGGAGGCTGCGGATCACGCGGGGGACATCGTTGCGCACAGACAGAAACGAACCGATCAGATCGGGATTGTTGTCCATCAGCACAACCCGGTGACCGTCAAGCACACCGCGGCTGTGGAGATCAAAAAACAGTGCACCACTCCCGAGAAACGGCTCGCAGTAAGCGCCGAAACAGACAGGCGTGAATCGGGCAAGTTTCGACAACAACTGCCGCTTGCCGCCAGCCCACTTCAGAAAGGGACGGACCGGGACGGGTTGGGTAGCGTCGGACAGTTTCGACGCGGCGCGGCTCTGGGCCGCCAGGGTGCGCATGTATATCGGGCCGCTTCCGAAAGAGTCGGATCTCTTGCAAATGATAGCACGGGCACGAGATAGCTCTTTCTGGTCGTCTCTAGAAACACCGCCGGGACGACGAAAGGGAGAGACCGGAGAGGCATCTGTGGATTTGCATCCTTATAATGCGGCCGTGTCTGTCTCACTCGGATCGGCCAGTCTAGCGTCGCACCTTGAGGGTCACCGCGTCGGACTTGTCGCGAACCCGGCCTCGGTCGACCACGACTTCACGCACATGACCGACCTAGTCGCGCCTCTCTCGGGGGTCACCGTCGCTGCGCTGTTCGGACCACAGCACGGATTCCGGTCGGACCTGCAGGACAACATGATCGAGACCGACCACGCCCATCACGCACGGCTCGGGGTGCCGATCTACTCCCTCTACGGAGAAACGCGCGAACCGGACGGCGCCATGCTGGCTGAACTCGACCTGCTGGTGATTGACCTGCAGGACGTTGGCACGCGGGTCTATACCTACATCCACACGATGACGAACTGTCTGCGCGCGTGTGCCCATCACGGCGTCCCGGTACTCGTGTGTGATCGACCCAACCCGGTGGGCGGACTCACGGTCGAGGGCCCCATGCTGGCGCCAGGGTTCGAATCGTTCGTCGGTCTCTTCCCAATTCCGCTCCGCCACGGTCTGACCATCGGCGAAATGGCGCAGTTGTGCAATGAGAGCTTCGGCCTCGGCGCGGCACTCGAGGTGCTCCCCCTCCACGGCTGGCACCGCCAGATGTATCACGACGAGACGGGATTGGCGTGGGTGATGCCATCTCCCAACCTACCGACGATCGACAGCACCATCGTCTATCCCGGCCAGGTGCTCGTCGAGGGCACGAACTTGTCCGAGGGGCGCGGCACGACGCGCCCGTTCGAGCTGGTCGGTGCGCCCTGGCTCGACGCGCGCGCCGTGGCGGGTGCCATGAACGACCATCAACTCCCTGGCGTCCACTTCCGCCCCGCGGAGTTTCAACCGACGTTCCAGAAACATGCGGGCGAGCCGTGCGGCGGGTGTCAGTTACACGTCACCGACCGAACCGCGTTTCAGCCAGTGGTGACGACGGTGGCGTTGCTCCAGACGTGTCGGCGCCTGGCTCCAGATCACTTCGCCTGGCGGCAGCCGCCGTATGAGTACGAAACCGTCATGCCGCCAATCGACATCCTGTCCGGTTCGGACCAGCTCCGGCGACAGCTCGACGACGACATCCCGTTCGACGTAATCGCGCGATCGTGGGAAACGGACCTCCAAGCGTTCCGGTCCCAGCGCGAACCCTATCTCCTGTATTGACCCGAAGGCCCCGAAGGACCCGGGGCCTTGCTACCGTCGTCTCGACCGGAGATTATCATCACCATGGCCGTGCGCCCGCTCACCTTCGAGCACTCTGTGCTGATCACCGCGGCGCCGGATGCCGTGCTGTCCGCGTTCTTCGACCCGGCCGCGCTGAGGGTCTGGTGGGGCGCCGTCCGCTCGGTCACCGTGCCGCGGCCGCTTGGCATCTACGCCATCGAGTGGCAAACCACGCCGTTCAGCGACAAGCTGCTTGGCACGCTGGGCGGGGTGTTCTACGGCACCGTCATGGAGTATCGACCCCGGCGTGAGCTCTTCCTTGCCGATGCCTACTGGCTGCCGCCGGAAGCGGAGCCATTCGGTCCCATGGCGCTCGAAGTGAGCTGTCGGGTCGAAGGACCGGCCACCCGGGTGCGGGTGCGACAGAGCGGCTCGGACGAAGGCGCGCGATGGCAACGTTACTATTCGCTCATCGCGGCGGGATGGGAGTCATCACTCGACGCCCTAAAACAACATCTGGAGCACGGCGGCGACACCGCCGGCTCCCGCTAGGTACGCCCTGAACTTGACAGAACCAGTTCAGCTGCAGGTCGCCGTCTGGGCAACCGCTTGGCCGAGGCCACACAGGACGAGCACGACAGCCAGACCGATCCGTGTAAGAACTCGCATCGAATACCGCTTCTGACAGGACGCAGGGTTTCTCGAACGACCCGATTGCATCGTCCAGATCAACGGGACTCAACTTGATACTCTCTGACCCCAAGTCGCACAGTTCCGAACGTCTCGAATGACACAGCCTGCAGTCTTCGCGCTGGCGATCGCCGCGCTGCTGACCCCTCTCGCCAGCCTTCCCGATGAGCTTCAGCGAGATGGTGGCGGCGGCTGACGTCATCGTGCAAGCCGACGTCGTGACACGGGACTCCGAATGGAAAACGACACGCGACGGACGGGTCATCGTGACTCAAGTCACGTTTCGGGTCGAGGACACGTTGAAGGGTGACACCCGGCTGTAGTGACTGCTGGAATTCCTCGGCAGCACGGTTGGCGACAAGACCATGCGTTTCTCAGAGGTTCCCACGTTCGAGGTCGGAGAGCGGGCGGTGCTGTCTGCCCATACCAGGAATTTGATGGTCAGCCCGCCTTCGGGTCAACTGCGCCAACCATCAAGAGTCCACCAGTCAGGTGGTCGCGGACATTCGCCGCAGTGCCGGCGCCCGACGTCCGCGGTCGCCAAAACCCAGGAATCACTCGGCGCTGTAATTGATCTCGAGCCGTCGGACTGTGGCGCTCAGCTGCTACCGCGCACCACCACCGCCTGTCGTCGTATCCAGTGAGAACGGATCAGGGCCTTGTTGCGCGGCAAACTCCTGCTCGCGAAGCCGCGCACCGATGAACATCGCCGCCAAGCCATAGTTCCCTTCGTGGCACCGCGGCTCATAGTAAATCCGGTTCTGTTCATCGCTCTGTCGCTTCAGTTCCTGCCGGACAGTCCACGCCGCCACCCACACGGTCGGATCCTCGAGTGTTACCTCGTACTCGAGCGTGTCCGCGTCCACGCGCCTGTAGCGTTCGATGAGATGGAGATTCACACCCGAGCCACGAAACGGGAACATGGGAGAGAAATTCGTCGTGTCGACGACCAGGGTGTCACCCTCCCACTGCCCCCGTGAGTCGCCGTGGCGGAGACGGATCTGACTCGGCGGGTGGTTCCCGCCCAGCGAGACAATGCGCTGGAACCCCTGGCCCTGTCCGGTGTCATAGCCAATGGCGATCGAGTCCCCGCCCTGCACGATACGCCGGAAGCCATTGAAATCTGGCGTGGCGCCAAGCATGCACCGATCACCCAAGCTCTGATCCTCGGGGCCGTCGTGGCGGTTCATGCGTAACGTGTTGTAGAAAGGCGCGACACCGAACCGCCGCGGCGAAAGTGGTCCATATTGCCCACCCTCGCAGCCGGGTGCGCCTTGCGCACAGGTCGGGGTGTTCCTCATGAGCATGACCCGCCACTCGCGCCGAATCTCGTCCTCGCGCCTGGCCGCTGGCGTCAGGACGGGAATTCTCCCATTCGGGGGAACGACGACGAGCGAGGTGCGCGGACCCGCCGGCTTCACCGAGGTGTAGACGGCGTTGTACGCCCCAGATACGTCCTGCGGACTCCCGGCCGGACCGCGCCGGTCACGCCCGGCGTTTCCCCTGCCGGCCCGATCCCGTGTGGCGCGCTCCTCAGGGGTCGCAAATTCTCGATCACCCAGCTCTGGCGCCCGTTCAAAGGGCGTCGCGTAGACGTCGAGCCAAATGCCCTCCAAGTTCGGATGTCCCCACGCGGTCGTGCCCTCGGCCTGGCCCCCGACCCGGACGGTCGTGAACTGGAGCAGCGCCGCGAGGGTGGCGAGCATCATGACCACGCCGAGCGACTCGAGCAGTCGTCCCTTCATGTCCCAACCTCCTCGAAACCGACGATTCGGCCGACAGCAAATTGACCCCGTGTTCTACCGCGATTTCGACCCAGCGAGGACCGCGCCTGCGACACCTGCAGTCCTGACGAACTAGCGCCGGTCCACGGTAGGTGCGACAGGCCTGTATTATGCGCGGAGCCAAGCTCGGGGAACAAATGTTGGCCACCTGTGACCCCCATGAAGACAAGCGGCACCATCATCATCGTCGGTGGAGGCGTTGTCGGTTCAAGCATCGCCTACCATCTGCGCCGCGATGGACACGACGGCCCGCTTCTGGTCATCGAACGGGATCCCACGTACGCGCGCGCCTCGTCGGCGCTGGCAATGGGCGGTGTGCGCCAGCAGTTCAGCTCGGCCGTCAACATCCAGCTGGCTCGGTATGGCCGGCGGTTCTACTCCGAATTTGATGACGCGATGCGTGTACCGGGGCATCGGCCCAGTATCAATTTCCGCTCGCGCGGTTATCTGTTTCTCGTGGACGAGCGGTCGTCCAGACGCTTCGAGGCCCGTGTCGAACAACAGCGCGCGCTGGGAGCCCGGGTGGTGCGTCTGGACCTCGATACGCTGGCCGACCGCCTGCCGGGGGTTCGGTTGGACGACATCCGCTTCGGGGTCTTTGGCGCAGATGACGGGTATCTGGAGCCCCGCGAGGTGCTCAGCGGGTTCCGAGCCGCGGCCGCGGCTCTGGGCGCGAAGTTCGTGCAGGGTGAGGTGACCGATCTCCTCCGCCGGTCGGACCGCATCGTGGGAGTCGAATTGGCGGACGCCACGCGGCTGAGCGGCGATGCCGTGGTCAACGCCGCCGGCCCGTTCGCGGCCCACCTGGGAGCGATGGCCGGCATCCAGCTCCCGGTGCAGCCGGTGCGCCAGCACTTGTTCCGATGCGCACTGCCGACACGGTGGCCGTATCGGTTCCCGGTCCTGGTCGACCCGACCGGCGTCCACTGGCGTCACGATGATCCGGCCACTGCATCGGACCCTGACCGACTCGTCGTCGCCTGCACGCGACTCGACGAGCCACCGGGCGAGAACTTCGAGTGCGACTTCTCACGATGGGAGTCCGGCTTCCGACCGCCACTGGTCCGGCGCGTCCCGGCACTCGACTCCGCCGATCTGGTGCTGGTTGACGGCTGGGCCGGTCTGTACGCCATGACCCCGGACCACAATCCGCTTCTCGGTGAACATCAGGACGCACCCGGATTCTTTCTCGCCAACGGATTCAGCGGACACGGACTCATGATCGCCCCGGCGGTTGGCAAGGTCATGTCAGAGCTGATCCGGACCGGTCGCTCCGACACGGTCGATGTCAGCACCCTCGACCCTGGCCGATTCGACCGTAACGAACCCGTTCACGACGAGGCAATGATTTAGGTTTCCTGCCGACAGAAAACCGCCCTGGACCATTTTTCCGCACCCTGCCAGGTTTTCCGAGAACCCCCGCGGACGTTTTTCCAGCGACCTTTTGGGGACTACGGGGCGCGCATTTCCGCGTGCCCTGACCCAGCATCACTCTCGTATAATTCGATCGCATGCAGAACGTGGCTCCGGAGATTGAAGGCTACCTGGCGGCTCTGAACCCAAGTAACGAGCGACTCGCGCGGGTAGCCGCCGAAGGGGAGGCACTCGGGCTTCCGATCGTCAATCCGGCGGTGGGTCGGTTTCTGGAGGCGCTCGTCGTAGCGACCGGCACTCGACGGGTGCTGGAGATCGGCACCGCCAACGGGTACTCGGCCCTCTGGCTGGCGCGGTCGCTTCCCGCCGACGGACAGATTCTCACGCTGGAGATCAACCCGGAACGAGCGGCAGTGGCACGACAGCATTTCGAGGAATCAGGACTCGCCGATCGGGTCGACGTGATCGTCGGTGACGCCGCTCGCATGGTGCACAAAGTGGCGGGCCCGTTCGATCTGATCTTCAACAACGGCGAGAAACGGCAATACGGACCGCTCCTCAGCCGGTTGGTATCTCTGCTCCGTCCGGGCGGCGTCCTCGTCACTGACAACGTCCTCTGGAACGGTGAGGTGGTGCCTGGACTAGTCGCGCCGCCACGGCGGGAGCCCGACGACACGGCGGCGATCGCGGAGTACAACCAGCGGCTGGCGGCTGACGAGCGCCTCGTCACCAGCTTTCTGCCGATTCGTGACGGTCTGGCGGTGTCTGTGCGGAGGAGGATCTGATGACAGGTGACGACTGGCTCGACGCCGCCAAAGCGGACGCTCAACGCCGGCAGCTTCCAGCCCTCGAGCCACTGCTGGAGGCACTGGCCAAGGCCACCCGTCAGCTCCGCGCCGCCGAGTGGAATCTCAACGCGGCAAGTCGACCGACGCACGACGCCGACCCGCCTGATGACGCCCCTACCACCTGAAACGCGCCTGCACCGGATGGCGGCCGCCATCGAATCCGGCGAGGTGTCGGTCCGAGAAGTCGTCGAGACCGCGCTCCACCGTATCGAGACTCTTGACGTCGGACTGGACGCCTTCACGCTCGTCATGCACAACAGCGCCCGGGTGGCGGCCGCGCACGCCGACACTGAGATTGCGACTGGGCGGTACCGTGGCCCCCTCCACGGTATCCCGATTTCCATCAAAGATCTGATCGACGTGGCCGGGGTGCCGACGACGGCGGCCTCTCAGGTCACCGACCGGTCGCCGGCCAGCGCCGACGCGCCGGTCGTGGCTCGCCTGAAAGACGCGGGCGCCATCCTCATCGGGAAGTGCAACCTCCACGAGTTCGCGTTCGGGACCACCGGCGAAGACTCGGCGTTCGGCCCGACTCGACACCCCCTCGATGCGAACCGGTCGCCCGGCGGCTCCAGCAGTGGGTCGGCGGTATCCGTAGCGACTGGGATGGCGACGGCGTCAGTCGGCACAGACACCGGAGGCTCGATCCGAATTCCGGCCGCCGCCTGCGGATTGGTCGGCCTGAAACCGACGTTTGGCGAACTTCCCGGCGACGGCATCGTGCCGCTGGGGCCGAGCCTCGACCATGTCGGTCCCTTGACTCGTTGTGTGGCCGACGCACGACTCATGTTCACCGCGATGGGTGGGGCCAGCCTCAGCGCCGGCTCTGTCCAGACCACGCCATTGACGCGCCGACTGGGCTGCCCACGACCATATTTTTTCGACCAGCTCGATGACGGCGTACGGGCAACGTTCGAACAGGCGCTGGAACGGTTAACCGACGACGCCTGGACCGTCAGCACGTCTCCCATACGACATGCGCGCGACACGGCCACCGTCTGTCTGCATCTCCTGTTGCCCGAAGCGGCGGCAGTGCACGCGTCGTCGCTGGATCGGCACGGGGCGACGTACACGCAGGGGGTTCGGTTGCGGCTGGAAATGGGACGGTACGTGTTGGCTGAAGACTATGCCCGCGCACAGCGGGGCCGAGCGGTTCTGACACAGACGGTCGACGACGCACTCGGGGACCACGACGCCCTAGTGCTGCCGTCTCTCGCGATTCCCGCGCCACGGCTCGGGGCCGACACCGTCGAGATCGCCGGACGGTCGGTTTCAGTACGAAACGTGACACTGCGACTGACGCAACTGTTCAACGCGACGGGCCACCCGGCGATGTCGATCCCATGCGGACTGACCACGGGCGGGCTACCGGTCGGGTTGCAGCTTGTCGGTCGCCGATCTCACACGGCCCAGCTTCTGGATGTCGCTGAAGCCTGCGAGCAGTCGCTCTTTCTTCAGCAACCTACCTAGTGCCCAGTTTGCTGTAACACATCGTAGCTTCCGTCTTCCGAGGCACCGGTCGCCACGGGCAATCCGGCTTGAGACCAGCCTTCGTCGATGACCTGCCCGGTGGCGGGGTCCATGCGTCCGCCGAACCCTCCCTTCACGTTCACCGGCGCGTAGCCTGACTCGGCCAGCACCAGCGCCGCCTTGCCCGACCGGCCGCCTACCTGGCATCCGACCAACAGCTTGGCATCACTGGGATAGTTGGCCTGCATCACCGCGAGAAAGTCCGGATTCGGTGTCATCTGCCCCGTCTGCTGGTCGAAATGCAGCAACGGCACGTTGTGGGCGCCCTCCGGATGCCCTCTTTCATACTCCGGCACCGACCGCACGTCGACGTAGGTATACCCGTCGTCCGTCTGCAACCGATGCGCCTCCTGGACCCCAATATGTGTGACGCTCATGAATACACTCCTTCTCGTCATACTACACTGCAGGGTCGGCACCGGGTCTGACACCGTTTCTGGCGGTGAGTGACCTACTGACCAACCAGAGCGCATCGCCCCTGTCGTCTCACTCCTCGTACTTCATGATCAGCCAATTCTTCCACGCCTGGGAACGCCGCCTGGTGGCGGTCGATACGAACAGACTCGTGCGTCCGTTCGAGTGGGGACTGAATTGGATCGACGCTGAACCTGGCCCCGACGAGACCTCTGGGCGCCGGTTCGAGCAGTTCGCGGACCGCGCGATGTCGGATCCCGACTGGTTCACGGCGGCCCCGTGTCAGGACTACAGCTTGCAGGGCGATGTCCTGACATTTCCGAGCGCGGAGACGACGCCGCATCCCGAAAACAACACGGTTCGCCTGCGCTACTTCCCAGCCGAACAGAAACCAGACCGGCGTCGGGCCACCCTGGTGCTGCCACAGTGGAATTCAGACCCTGAGGCTCATGTCGGCCTGTGCCAATTGCTCGCTCGAGTCGGCATCAGCGCGCTGCGGCTGAGCCTGCCCTACCACGACGACCGGATGCCACCCGAACTGGAGCGTGCCGACTACATCGTGAGCCCGAACATCGGTCGAACGCTACACGCCAACCGACAGGCCGTGCTCGATGCGCGCCGGGCCATCGCCTGGCTGGCCGCGACAGGCTACGAACGAATCGGGATTCTGGGCACAAGCCTCGGGTCCTGTCTCGCGATGCTCACGGCCGCGCATGAGCCGCTGGTCAAGGCAGCGGCGCTCAACCACATCTCGCCCTACTTCGCCGATGTCGTGTGGGAGGGGATCTCGACGAAGCATGTCCGAGATGGACTCGCCGGCTCGATCGAGCTCGACCAGCTACGACGATGCTGGCTGCCAATCAGCCCACAGCCCTTCATCGAACGCATGCGGAAAACGCCGACACTCCTCGTCTATGCCCGCTACGACCTGTCCTTCCCGGTCAGGCTCTCGCGCCAACTGGTTCGCGACTTCAGGACACACGAGATTCCACACCAGGTCACCGTGATGCCCTGCGGCCACTACACCATCGGCAAGACGCCGTTCAAATGGCTTGACGGCTACGCGCTCGTGCAGTTTCTCCGACGTCACCTGTGACATCGGCGGGCCTCACTTGGGCCGGTCGGGCGGGTTGAGCACCTGATAGTGAAGGAGCTGTTGGCCCCGGCTGAACGGAATGGGTCATGGCCCCGCGTCTACGTAACAGAAGGTTGGCTGTCTGAGTGTCTCGCCGATTGCCAGAGGATACGCGTCTCTTGCCGCTTCCCTGGCAATCGGCGCCAGAACGGGACAAAATTCGGTTCGGGGCGCAGGCGTCCGACGACCAACACTGACCGTGGGTCTTTCGGAGCGCCCTTCGCACGACCGCTTCGCGGCACGAGCTGGGCTCGTGTCCAGTCTCTGATATAGCTCAGGAGGACATCCGTGTTCTATTCCATTCGACAAGTACTTATCGCAGCCGCCGTCCTGGTCCCACTGGCCGGGGTGCCCTCGATGGCGATCGCGCAAGACACCGGCAACGACCTGCCGAATCCCTACCAAGCGGTCAGCGGCTGGGCCAAGATGCCCGGCGCCCGCCACTGGGGCTCAACCAGTGCGGTCGATATCGACCCGGACGGGGTGCACGTCTGGGTGGCCGAGCGGTGTGGCCAGAACGCCTGTGAAGGCTCGACCCTCGACACCGTCCTGAAGTTCGACAGCTCGGGACAGCTCGTCAAGAGCTTTGGCGCGGGCAAGATGAACTGGCCGCACGGCATCCACGTCGACACGGAGGGGAACGTCTGGGTGACCGATGCGCGTGGCCGCAATGGCAAAGGCCACCAGGTGCACAAGTTCAGCCCGGACGGCGACGTGCTGCTGAGCCTGGGTACCGCTGGCGAGGCGGGCAACGACGCAACCCACTTCAACCAACCGTCCGATGTCGTCGTCGGACCCGACGGGTCGATCTACGTCGGCGACGGGCACGGCGGCACGCGGTCGCGCCAGCGCGTCGTGAAATTCGACGCCAACGGCAACTTCATCAAGGACTGGGGCGAGACCGGCACCGGCCCCAACCAGATGGGCGTCCCCCACGCGCTGGCGTTCGACTCGCAAGGCCGACTGTTCGTGGCCGACCGCTCGAACAACCGCATCCTGATCTACGACCAGGAAGGCACCCTGCTCGACACCTGGTATCAGTTCAGCCGGAACAGCGGGATCTTCATCGACGCTGACGACATGCTCTACGCCACCGACTCGGAATCGTCTGACTCCCGCAATCACGGGGAGTGGAAACGCGGCATCCGGATCGGGAGCGCGCGCACGGGCGAGGTGATGTATTTCATCCCCGACCCGGCCGACGCGAATAACGGACCGCTGCGTGGCACCAGCTTCTCGGAGGGCGTCGCGGTAGACGCGGCGGGCAACATCTACGGGGCCGAAGTGGGCCCACGCGATCTCAAACGCTACGAACGGCGGCCGGACCAATAGCTTCGCTCGCGTCGAATCGACAGACCGCGGTCAGCGGGACGTACCGCGCCACGAGACGGACGGCCCGGCGGGCCACGGTGGTGACGAACGTCGGGTTGGAGGGGTCGGATACCTCCCAGACTTCGTGGCTCTGGTTCCCGTTGGCCCGCAGGAGGTAGGTGTCTTCGGCCGCCGCACCCTGCAGGTCGACGCCCGAGCACACCTGCGCCATCTGGGCACCCTACGCGCCCCCGGTGGCGGGGATGTGATGCAGGTAGACCGGCCGCCCCGGGTCGGTCACGTCGACGATAGAAGTCCCGTTGACCTCGATCGCGCCGGTCAGGGGGCGGCCCGCTCCTCGGCGCGCGCACCGGCAAGCACGTGGGCAATCGAGATATTCCCCTCGTGACACGCGTACTCGTAAATCACGTATCCCGGAGGACTCGTCAGTGGGAGTTCAACGGTCCAGGGTCGGGTATAGGTCGTGTCGTCGTGGATGGTAAATCGGTAGTCGATACTGTCGGCGCCAACCCGAGTAAACCGCTCGACCGCACGCAGGGCCTGACTACCCGGGAATCTCCAGGTGGTCGTATCGCGGTAGTTCGTGGTTTCGACGACCAGCGTGTCCTGGTCCCAGTAGCCACGGGAATCGCCATTCCATTGTCGGATGCGCTGGTCCAGGGGCGAGCGCCCGTCCAGTGGGACAACCCGCACGTCATGGATCATCTCGTTGAGAATCGCGACGTATCCGGGCGACTGGACAATCTGATAGGTGTTGCTGTACCCGGACGGCACTGGCGGCACCCGCTGGTAGGTCATGCAGCGCTCCTGCAGGGGACGGTCTACCCAGGAGTCATAAGCATGGTTGCGGCGATACGCTCGTCCCTCCGCCTGCCGCTGCTCGGCCTCGGGTGTCAGCGACGGTAGTCTGCCGTCCGTCGGGTCAACAATGAGCGCGGTGCGTCCGGTCGAGGTGCCCCGGTCCCACCAGACCTGGTTGTAGGCGAGCGCGAGGTCACGCTCGGCCGTGAGTTCGCCGCGGCGTTCGGACGAGGCCCGTATGGCTTCGCCCCTGTTCTGCTCGGCCACCTCCTCCGCGGTCAAGAACTCCCGTCCGACCAGGTCTCCCGGTCGCTGCAACGGGGTAATCGTGGCGTACGACCAGATGCCCTGCAGGTCCGGGTCGCCCCACAGCGTACGGAACGTCGCATCACCGGCGGCCGGGGCCTGACCAGCGCCGGAACCAGGCGACAGACAGATCACCGGGACGGCCAAGGCCACCGCCACCAAGAGACTTCGACGACGCATCTGACACCTCCTCGTGTCCTGCGACACTAGCACAACCGAGCTGGTCCGAGCGGCTCCGTTGATGGGATTATAGAGCTTTGGCCAACCACCCCCTCAACCTGTCTGGTCCCTCCGTCCGGGACCGTCTACATGAGACCCTCTTCGAGGCCGACACACCGGCCGGCAAGGCGTTCGCCGTCCTGTTGATCCTCTCGATTCTAGGCAGCGTAATTGTCGTGATGCTCGACAGCGTCGAGACGATCCATGCCCGCTCCGGAGCGTGGCTCACGCGGCTGGAGTGAACGTTCACCATCCTTTTCACCATTGAGTATCTGGTCCGCCTGGCCAGTGTCCGCAGACCATGGGGTTACGCCCTGAGCTTCTTCGGCGTGATCGACCTGCTCGCCGTCATCCCCACCTACCTCAGCCTGGTCGTCGCAGGCACCCAATCGCTCCTGGTCATCCGTATCCTGCGGCTGTTACGGGTGTTTCGCGTGTTCAAGCTTGGGTACTACCTGAGCGAGGCCCGGGTCCTCAAGACCGCAATCCAGGCTAGCCGCGCCAAGATCAATGTCTTCTTGACGCTCGTGCTGTCGATTGCGGTCGTCATGGGCGCGTTGCTGTATCTCATCGAGGGGGAGGCCACCGGGTTCACCAGCATTCCGCGGGGGATGTACTGAGCCGTGGTCACCATGACCACGGTTGGTTACGGGGACATCGCACCGACTACGGTGCTCGGCCAGATCGCGGCCGCTGGGCTGATGGTGCTCGGCTACGCCATCATCGCTACCCCGACCGGTATCGTGTCGGCGGATCCGGTGCAGGCCGTCAGCCATCAACCGGTGTCGACGCAGGCCTGTCCCGCCTGCAGTGCCGAGGGCCACGATGCCGACGCGGTCTGCTACAAGTATTGCGGCGAGCGCCTCTATCCCACCACGACGTGGAGCACTCGGGGGCCCTGCGGAGCCGCCGCGTGGGGCCCTGGGCAAAGCGCCGTCAAAGCAGGCGGCACCGCCCGCCCAGGCGCGCGACAATGCGCGCCCCGCTGGCCCGGAGTGAGGCTCTGGGGTCCCCGCGAGGGCCCGCGTGGGGTTCGGGACGTAGCTCCGTTTAATCAAAGATATCGTGCAAGCTGCCGAATCGCTTGATAGAGCACGTCGGCGAGCTGGCGGACGAACGGCGTGACATCTTGCTCACTGACAGCGTCGGCCACCGTCACCGGATCGGTCAGTAGGAGCCAGATCGTGGCACCCGCCAACGCCGCCGCCAGCAGGCCGACCACGCCGGCGACGCTCATGCCAATCCGTACGAGGCTCATCACCGATTACTTTCTACCGGTCGTCACGGACCCGGCTCCCGACGCGTCGGCCGAGTCATCGAGGTCGGCCCGGGTGTCTGGCAGGACGGTCGTCCCTACATAGGACGGCTGTGGTGTCCCACAAGTTTTCGAAACCGTGGAATCAGACGTCGAGAACGATCTTACCGAACTGAGACTTGTCTTCGAGCCGGCGCTGGGCGTCCACCGCGGCCTCGAGCGGGAAGCTGCTGTCGACGACCGGGGTGAATCGACCGTCGAAGAACAGTTCGGCGGCCCGAAGCAGTTCTCCCTTGGACCCCATATAAGAGCCGGTCAGCGAGATCTGCCGGGAGAACAGGTGGCGGATGTCCATCGAGACGCTGGGCCCGGTAGTCGCACCACAGGTCACCAACCGTCCACCTCGCTTGAGACTCTTCATCGACGCTTCCCAGGTCGCCTGCCCGACGTGCTCGAACACCACGTCGACGCCGCCGCGGTCGGTGAACCGCCGCACCTCCTTCGCGATGTCCTCCCGGTAGTGATCGATGGCCTCGTGCGCTCCCAATTCACGCGCGCGGGCCAGCTTCTCGTTCGAGCCGGCCGTCACGATCACCCGTGCGCCCTGCGCCAGGGCCACCTGGATCGCCGCCTGCCCGAGACCGCTGCCGGCGGCCAGAATCAGGACCGTTTCACCAGGTCGCAGCGCCGCCTTCGTGACCAGCATGTGCCACGCGCTCAGGAATGTGAACGGGAAGGCGGCCGCTTCGCGAAAACCGATATGATCCGGAATCGGCACGAGGTTCTCCACCGGCACCGTCACCAATTCGGCGTAACCGCCCTCGGATTGATAGCCGACCAAGCCATAGCTCCGACAGAGGTTGTCCTTACCGCCGAGACAGGCGGCGCACCGTCCGCAGCTCAGCCCCGGCTGCACCAGCACCCGCTGGCCCTCGCCGACGCCGCCGCCCGAGGCACGCACCACCTCGCCCGCGACGTCGCTGCCTGGACAATGCGGGAGGCGCACGCCGGGAATCCCTCGACGTTGCCATAGATCGAGGTGATTCAGCGCGCAGGCGCGCACGCGTATCAGTACCTCGCCCGGCCCGGGCTCAGGGTCCGGAATGTCTTCTTGTCGCAGGACGTCGAGCCCACCGTGTTCGTGAAACCGCACAGCTTTCATTCTTCAACTCCTCGTGTCGCGCATCACGGGTCGACACGCACCGGATCGCCAAGACCCAGCGCCGGGAGGTCGGACATGAGCTGATCGGCCGGTCCCACAATCACCGCCACCGCCTCACCGGCCCGAAGGTGAGCCGCCGCCGCAGCGGTGACGTCATCGACATCGACGGCCTCGACCTCCGGAACAAAGGTGTCGTAGTAGCTCGCCGGCAACTCGTGAAGCACCAGTGACGCGACGCCGCGCGCCACCTGGCCGGCCGTCTCGAACCCCTGGGCAAACCCGCGGGTCAGCGCGGCGCGCGCCATCTCCAGCTCCGCCAACGTTACGGGGCAATCGCCTCCGATCACCGCCATCTGCGACAGGACTTCCTGGACGCACTCGACAGTCGCGTCAGCCTGCACACTGCCCTGCATCGCGAACGGACCCGGCGCTCGGCGGTAATCGAACCCCGTCCGAACACCATAGGTGTACCCCTTCTCCTCACGTAAGCGCTGGTTGAGCCGGCTGACGAACTGCCCGCCCAGAACCACGTTCAACACTTGCAGCGCATGGTAGTCGGGCGTAGCGCGAGCCACGGCCACGTGGCCAACACGCAACTCGCTCTGCACGGCGGCCGGACGATCGACGAGCACCAGACGTGCCGACGGCGGTCCGGCCGCATCGAGAACGGCCGGTGCGACCACCGCCTCTGCTGCCGGCGGCCGCACGGGCAGGGCGCCGAACGTCCGCTCCGCGACGTCGCCAATCTCCTCGTGTGTCAGCGCCCCGACGCCAATCAGGGTCGCCAGTTCCAGCTGATAGGCATCACGATGAAACGCGGTCACCTGAGCCGGCGTGAGGCTCGCCAGGGACGTGTCGGTCCCAATTCCGAGATGGCCGTAGGGATGGCCCGGAAACAGCGTGCCCAGAAATATCCGGTCCGCCACGGCACTCGACACGGCTCGCAACTGCCGTACGCGGCTCCGCCGGAGGTCTCGCACCCGGCCAACATCAGACGCATCAAACCGAGGCTTACCGACGATCTCGGCCAGCAGGCCTGCTCCCTGCAACGCGTGCCGCACCACCGTGGTAAGCGTGACCGAGGTGGAGTCTGCCCCCACCTCGGTCCCGAGCCGGGCGCCGATACGATCGAGCGCCGCGTGCAATTCGAGCGCAGTACGCTCGATACTGCCCTCGTCCAGCAGGTCGGCGGTCAACGCCGCCAGGCCGTGGGCATGCTCTGGATCGGAGGCGGACCCGACCGGCATCGTCAACCGAAAGGTGACCACCGGCGGCCCAGGATGCTCGACCGTCTTTAACGCCAATCCGTTGGACAACCGACCGGTGCGCACGACCGGGAACCGCGTCGGCGGCACCCGACCGGGCTCCGGCATGTGCGAACGGTCCACACGACCGGTCATGAGACGACCGCCGGACGCGAACCGGGTAGCGCCCGTTCGACGGCGCCGTCCGGCACGACGCTCAGAGCGATACGACCCGGCTCATGCAACTGCCGAACCGCGCCGCGCACTCGCTCGGCGGTCGTACTGCGATACCGCGCCCGGTCCCTGGCCATGAATCCGGGATCACCGGCATACACGTTGTACGCGTTCAATTGGTCCGACCGCCCATTGAACCCACCGACGGTCTGCAAACGGTACACAAACTGGACCTCGACCTGCGTCAGCCCTCTTTGCAGTTCCGCCTCACTCGGACCGGTATCGGCCAAGGCAGCCAGCTCCTCGACGATCACCTGCTCGAGCTCCATCAATTCGATCCCCGGAGCTGCGGTCGCGATCAGGCAGAACCAACCGTCGATCTCGCGCGAGCCCTGCGCCGCACTAACGTCGGTAGCAAGACGCCGCTCGTAGACCAATGTGCGATACAAACGGGAGGTCTTCCCGCCGGCCAGCAGCTCAGCCAACAAGTCCATGTCGGCATCGCCGTCTGAGAACAGGCGCGGGGAGCGCCAGGCAAGATAGAGACGCGGCAACTCCACCCGGTCCTCGAGCAGGAGGCGCGTGTCTACTGCGGCTGGCGTGGGATTTCGCTGCGACTCAGCGCCGGTGACCACGGCTGGGACTGGAGAGCCGGCGGGGATCTCCTCGAAGTGGCGACGCACCAGCTCGAGCACCGGCTCCGTGTCCACATCACCGGCCACGGTCAGCGAGGCATTGCCGGGGTGGTAGTACGTCTGAAAGAACGCGTGCGCGTCCTCGAGTGTCGCGGCCCGGATGTCCTCAGCGTGCCCGATGGTGGTCCAGTGGTAGGGATGGTCGGACGGAAACAGCGCAGACATCAACGCCATCAGTGCCAAGCCGTACGGACGGTTTTCATAGGACTGGCGTCGCTCGTTCAGCACGACCTCGCGTTGGTTCTCGAACTTGGCGGAAGTCAGCGCCGGCAGGAGGTACCCCAAACGATCCGACTCCAACCACAGCGCCAGCTCCAACGCGTTGGTCGGCACGACCTCCCAGTAGTTCGTGCGATCGCAGTTGGTGGACCCGTTGAGTGAGGCCCCCGCCTTTTGCAACGGCGCGAAGTAGCCGCTGTCATGATGCGCCGACCCCTCGAACATGAGGTGCTCGAACAGATGGGCCAGTCCGGTGCGTCCGGGCCGCTCGTTCTTCGATCCGACGTGGTACCAGAGATTGACCGCAGCGATCGGGCACCGATGGTCCTCGTGCACGATGACGTCGAGTCCGTTGTCCAATGTGTATTTCAAAAAATCCAGCATTCATCGCCTACCAACAAAGTCCGGGTGCATTCGACCGCCGCGCGATCATACTGCCATCACAACATGCGTCCCGCGTCGTGGCCCACGGGCGCCCGGCGGCTGGCCGATGGCCACGTGGTACGATGGAACACGTCATGATTCGAACGGCTCTCACAATGACGGCGCTTCTACTGTATGCCGCGACCGCCACAAGCGCGCAGACCTTGCGCTACGAGGCACCGGACGACTGGGACGAGCAGCCGTCAATATCACCGATGCGTGTCACCGAGTTCCGGCTTCCGCGAGTCGCCGGCGACGCTGAGGACGTTGAGTTGGTGGTGTTCTACTTTGGCGGCGCCGGCGGGAGCGTCGAGGCCAACCTGGAGCGCTGGGTCGGCCAGATAGAGCAGCCGGATGGGCGCTCGTCGTTTGAAGTAGCGTCGACCACCGGATTCGACGCCAACGGCCTTGCAATCACGGTGCTTGATGTCCCCGGCACCTACGTGGCCGCGGTCAGACCTGGCTCGACTAGTCGGCTCAATAAGACCGACTTCCGCTTGCTCGCAGCGGTGGTGGAAACTCCCGCGGGCCCGTATTTCTTCAAGTTGACCGGTCCGGCCCGGAGCGTAGCACGCTGGGACAATGCGTTCGCAGCCTTTCTGCGCACGGTGTCGGTGGAGTAGTCGTCTCTCTCAGAGGTCGCAGTCAGTCCGAGTCGGCGTGGCCCGCCATAGACGGAACGCGGCACGCCTCACGAGTTCAGGGCGGCGTCGCGATATGCCTCTGCCAATCAGGCAGCCATATCCTCATTCAGATCAGAGACCTGCATGGTTGGGGGCGCTCACGTCAACACGCGAGAAACGGGGATGTTCGAGCCGACGGTGCAGCACGACGTGCGCGTGCAGGCCTCGAGCGGTCAATCGATCGATCGCCGCGAACGTCCCGCCCACCTGGAAGGCGATGCCATCCGGCCCCGGGACGATCGCGAACGGTCTCCCGAAATTTGGACAGACCCACACCGGCTCCACAGATCGGACGCCAGGAGGAGCATGCGTCGGTGATCAATTCCGCCGACTCCCGGTCAACGTCCATCCGTAACACCACAATATTCAGACCCCCCTCGGTGCTTCGCAAAGACTTTCGCCAAGGACCACTACCGGAGTTCGAGAGCGGATTCGGCAATCAGCTTTCGATGCAGCTCGCTGGTCCCCTCGCCGACCTCCAGTGTCTTCGCTTCGAGCAATAATCGACCCACTTCGTACTCGGACGAAAAGCCGTACCCGCCATGTATCTGAATCGCCTCGAGCGCGTTCTGCGTGGCCGCCTCGCTAGCCATCAACTTGGCCATGGAGGCTTCCATCGAGCACCGCTCGACGCCGGCATCCTTCATCCGTCCCAGACGATAGACGAGCGCGCGGGCCGCTTCGGTCCGACAGATCATGTCTGCAATCTTCTGCTGCACCATCTGGAATTCCCCGATGGCCTGTCCGAACGCGCGGCGCTCGACGGCGTAGGGAAGGGTTAGGTCGACGGCGCGCTGCGCCTGACCGACACACCGGGCGGCCACGGAGAACCGACCGGTGTCGAGCGCGGCGCCCAGAATCGGAAAGCCGCGCCCCACCTCGCCCAACACCGCCTCGTCGGGCACGACCACATCATCGAAGTGCACTTCGGCCACGTTGTCACGATGCAACGTTCGCATCGGGAGCGCGCGACTGGTGATGCCGGTGACCGACGGGTCCAGCACAAACATGGTGACCCCCCGGTGCGCTTGGGACAGGTCAACGGTGGCCGCGACGAGAAACACACCAGCCTCGGCCGCGTGCGAGATAAAGACCTTGCTCCCGCTCAGGCGCCATCCCCCGTCAATCTGTGTCGCCCGAGTCTTCATCGCGGCCAGATCCGTGCCGCCGCCAGGCTCCGTCAGGCAGGCTGAGGCCAAGATGTCCCCGCTCGCGAGAGGAGGAAGCCACCGCTGACGCTGCGCCGCCGTACCAAAGCGAAGAATCGAGCTCCCAACGAGGGAGTTCGCAACTGATACGGCGGAGGCGACCACCCAATCAACGCGGGCCAGCTCCTCGCACACGATGCCGTAGGTCACGATGTCGATGAACGAGCCACCGTAGGAGTCCGGAATCATCGGAGCCAGAAAGCCGAGCGGCGCCAGCTTCGCGATGATCTCCCTGGGATATCGCCCCTCACGTTCATGTTGCTCAACGGTCGGCAAGATCTCACGCTCGGCAAACTCGCGCACGGCCGCCCGCACCTGGCGCTGAGTGTCCGTGAGATCGAAGTCGGCCATCCGCCGCAGCACGTTCTTTCCGGTCACGGTCACATCACGTCTCCAATCCGCCAGCGCCAACGCTCTGCCGACGGGGCATCGCTTGCGCGCGCGCGCGACTCGCCGCGGACTCTCCACTTTGCACCAAGGCGAACCGCGCCGTGATCGGCCCCACCATTTCGTTGACCACCACGGACGCCAATACGATGGTCGAGACCTGCGGCGCAAACGCCACATAGCGGTCGTCTATCGCCAGGGTCAACCCGACGGCCAGACCAGCCTGCGACATCAGGGCCAGGCCAAGGTACCGGCACACCCCGGGGTGCATGCCCAACCACTGCGCGCCAAACCGTGCTCCCGCCAGTTTCCCGAGCGCACGGGCCCCGATGTAGAGCAGGCCGGCCGACCCCATCGTCTGGACCAGGGCCACGTCCAAGTCGGCACCCGCAATGACGAAGAAGATCGCATAGAACGGAGGATCCGAGTCTGCGAGCGCCGCAAACAAGCGGCGGCTCTTGGTTGTGAGGTTAACCATCGTGGCCCCGACCGCGAGGCTGGCGACGAGGGGTGAGAGATCGAGCGCGCGAGACAGGCCGACACAGAACAAGATGGACCCAGCCAGCAGAATGAGCATCTCTCCCGTCTCGCGCACCTGACGGGACCATCCAGCCAGCATGAGTCCGACCAGAAACCCGAGCGCAGCGGAACCGAACAGTTGCCACACAAGGGGAAACACCGACCGGTACAGGGTCGGGAGAAACGCTCCGCCCAACCCAGTCGTCAGGTCGATGAGTGCCGCCACCAGGCTGTAGACCGTGATGCAAAAGAGGTTGTTGACCGCGATTATGCCAAGCAAGGTATCAGTGAGCGGGCCCTCGCTGTCGACCTCCCTGATGACCATGAGCGTCGACGCCGGAGCCGTGGCAATCGCGATAGCTCCCAGCAATCCGGCGATTTGCCATGGCTGGCCAAGCAGCAGCATGGCGCCGGCAACCAATGAACCTGCAAGCACCGATTCGACGAGGGTCAGATACAGGACGTTCCGACCAATTCGACGAAACAACGAGAACTCGAAGACCGACCCGACCGAGAACAGGATCAGACCGAGCGCCACTTCGCTGAGCACCTGAAGCGCGGCGAGGTTCTCAGCACTCACCCAGCCGAGCACCGATGGCCCGAGCGCCACCCCGGCCAGGATATACCCGGTCACTTCCGGCACCCGGGCGTACCGGACGAGGTGCCCCGCCAGTAGGGCCAGCAGCAGGATCAGGCCGAGCGATGTCAACTCATCCATAACGTCATGACATTACGGACACCGCCGACAGCGGTGTCGAGCCTGTCACTGCAGCAACACGCCCCGGGTACGACCGTCTCTGACCAGTTCAATGAACGCCGGCTCGCTTCGATCGTCGGCCAGTACCGCCCGCACCTCGTCGAGACTGGCCGGCTCCGCATGGTCGACCCGGATCAGCCGATCACCCGGCAGAACCCCGGCCTCCGCCGCGCGGCTGCCCACCTGCACGGACGCGATGAGATATCCCACGGCCGGCTGTTCCCAGACCAGTCCGGTGCCGATCGGCGACGGGACGTCGAGTCGTGTGTCGATATTTCGAGCCGGCAGCGCGATGGACACGGTCTCGACTCCCCGGCGGGCTTCCAGCCAGAAGGTCTCCTGATTGGACGCCTCGTCACCCTCGAGAATGCGGAGACTCTCGACAGTGTCGAGCGGGGCGCCATCGAGAGACACGAGGATGTCGCCAGGTCTGAGCCCAGTCGCCGCGGCCGGGTAACGTTCCCACAGCTCACGCACCATGAGGCCGCCGCTCAACCCAAAATAAAAGGACTCGATCGGATTCAGCCGGTCGACGCGGAGGCCCCAGCGGGCTCGCACGCGACTGTCGTGAGTCTCACCCTCGGCGAGCAACTCGGCCACACTGGTAGCCGTGACCGCGATGTCGTGTCCGTCGCAGTGCAGCAACACCGCGAGCAGGTTGCCATCGAGGTCGAACACCCCCCCACCAAGCATGGTTGGGCTGATCGGGATCGTCGTGACAAACTCATCGACCCGTCGCTGGCCACAGGGTCGCGCCACGGTGCCGAGAGAGGTGCCGGGGGCGAACGCGATCTGGTTCTCCGCCTGCCAGGCGGCCAGCACCCAGCGCCCCGTCTCCACCTCGTCCGCCGAGCGTCGGCGCGGAGGCGGAACACGACCCGCCAGTTGAGGGGTCCGCATGCCTGCCAGCGGCAAGTGGGGACCGGCCACGTTCGTGTACGCGCCAACGTCGCCCTCGCTCCCGGCCACCGTGACGGCGGCCGGGAACCGCCACGCGACACGCGCGGTCACGACACGGTCGGCGCTCCAGACCACAGCGCTCCGGCCGACGCTCCGGAGCCTGACCAGCCCCGACGCCAGGTCAGCCGCCAGCTCACCGAAGAACTCGGTCATCTCCTCCAGTTCGCGTCGCTGCGTGAGCGCCGGCAACCGGCTCAACTCCTGCTGTGACGCGGCCGTCACCGGCTCGGACACAAGCTCTGCAGGCTTCAGCACCCATCCGATGCTGAGAATCAACCCGGCGGCGATCGCGAGAATGAGGATGTACCGCGGATTACGCGAATCGTCGGGGCCGCCGCCGGCAGTCACAGTCGTGATGGGGAGCCCTACTCTTTCACGACCCAGCCGTCACGAAGCTGGATCACACGGCGCCCGCAGGCGGCATTCGCCTCCGAGTGCGTCACCTGGATGATGGAGAGAAACTCTCCCTCTTTGACATCGATGTCGATCTGCCGCAGGACGAACATCTTGCTAACGCCGTGCGATTATGATTTTTCCGAGTTGCGTAGCGCGATCATGGCGCCTCAAAGTATCGACGGCTCGTGCGACCGCCCCACGTGCTCGCAAGAAGCACGCAGCAATAGCGGCGCGAGTGGGCGGTTGGGGCTCACTCATCACTCGTCGTTGGTCTACTGCACGAAACGGCTTACTTCGTCGTACCCCGGCAGCGCCCATAGACGGCCGGTGCACGACAAGACTCCTCATAGCAACACGCGGCCAACCGCAAGTGCCGATTATAGCGCTGTCGTCATCCGCCACCGCGAGCAGACACCGCTGTCCCCATGCTGGGACACGGGCGTGAATGAAACCGCCGGAAGGCCCGTGCCGAGATGGTACGATTCCTGCTAATCTCATATCGTCCAGAATCCACGCCCGTCCGTTCGAGATCGCCGGGAATCATATGCCACTCTTGTTGATGTTTCTGTCCATGAGGCGCGTCGCCAGGCCGTCGCCGTTGCCGGCGGTCATCGTCGTCACCCTCGTTGCCATGGTCGGGACCGCCTCGGTGGTAGCCGCATCCGACCACGAGGTCGAGCAACCTGCCCAGCCTCAGCTGGCCCGCTCGCCGGACTTCCTGTTCGGGTGGCCCAGGACCTACGTCGGTGTCGCCGGTGGCTGGCTCGCAGCCTCCGCAAGGGACGGGATCTTCGATCTGACGCGAGAATTACTCACGGTGGACCGCAGGGACTTCGACAGCGGAGTGGTGCGGGTTCAGGTCGGGCGGGCGTTGAGTCCCAGATTCGACCTGTCTGGGGAGGTCGGCTTCAGCAAAGCGACGGTGCTTTCTGAATATCGAGATTTTGTTGAGGGCGATCTCCCCATTTCGCAAGCAACCGAGTTTACGCAGGCACCGGTATCGGCGAACCTGCGGGTCTGGCTGGTCCCACGGGGCCGCGCGGTAGGCCGCTTCGCGTGGGTACCATCCAGGCTCGCCCCGTACGTCAGCGGCGGCGTCGGGACTTACTACTATTCGTTCAAACAAATCGGTGATTTCGTCGATTTCGTCGATTCTTCGATCTTCACCGACCGCCTCCAATCGATTGGCTGGGCCGCAGGCGCACACATGGCCGGAGGCCTCAGCGTTCACATGGCCAGGCAGTTGTTCCTGACGGTGGAGGCACGGTATGGTTGGGCAGGCACACCCCTCTCCGAGGATTTCATCGGGTTCGAGGACATCGATCTCAATGGATTCCAGGTCACCGGCGGCCTAGAGTTCGCGTTCTGAAGGGTCCAGGCGTCGACCGGTGGAAGCAGATAGTAGTCAGAGAGAGTGAGCACATGACGATGACGATAGAGACGCTCCGACAGCTCGACGCTGGCCGCCCGGCACGAGCAATAGCCCTGGCGGCGTGCCTGGCCGGCGCGATCGCGACCGTAGCGGCCGGTCAGCCAGCGGCGCCCGTCGACTCCCCGTGGCTCCCGTGGCTCGGCTGCTGGCAACTCGTGGAAGAAACCGGGGGGGCTCCAGAGGAGTGGGAAGACCGGCGGTCGTACGCGAACCAGGTCGTCGTGTGCCTGACACCGGCCGCCAACGAGGACGCGGGTGAGGGTGCCGTCGCGGTCACGACGATCGCCGATGGTGACCCTATACTCGTCGAGACGTTGCGAGCCGACGGCCGGCCGCAAGCGGTCGACGAAACCACCTGCACCGGGGACCGACGTGACACCTGGTCGGCCGACGGGGCCCGGATCTTCACACGGTCTGAGTTGATCTGTGAGGACGACACCGCACGGCTCGTATCGGGCGTGAGTCTGATGGCCAGCGCTTCGACCTGGTTGGACATTCAACTCGTCGAGAGCGGCGGCCGCGGTGCGGTGACGGTTCGTCGGTATCGGCGAGCGAGCGAGTCGGCGACGACTGAGGCCGGGGCGGCCCCATTGCCGGCGCCCCTGCACGCCCAGGCACGAGCGGCCGCGCACCTGATCTCGACATCCGGGCTCAGCCCATCCGACATCGTCGAGGCCCACGGCATCACCGAGACCACGGTGGTCGAGGCGCTAATAATGGAAACGCAGTCGACGTTCGAGCTCGACGGCCGCGCATTGCTCGAGCTGGACGACGCCGGCATACCAGGTGACCTGATCGACCTGATGGTAGCCCTGTCGTTTCCCGACCGGTTTGTCGTGGACCGGTCGCGGTCCAACGTCGGGTCGCTCAGCGGCGCTGGCGGCTTCGCCTCCGCGGACCCGTGGGGCCCCTACGGTCGGTCCGGCTTCCAGCAGTGGTACCCGTTCTACGCGTCTCCGTTTGGGTACTACTACGGGTGGTCGAACTACGATTCGCTCTACTACCTCAGTCCCTACGGGTCGTCTGTGGTCCTGTCTGACCACGCCGGCGCCGGCCGGGCCTATAGCGGCCGTGGCTACACGAGCGTAGGGGCTCGGGCGCCGTCCCGGGGCGAGTCGGAGGGTGCCTCGGTCCAGTCGGCGACTGGTCGTGGGAGCTGGAGCGGCGGCGGTAGTTCGAGTGGCGGGGGTGGCGGACGAGCGACGTCGGGTGGCTACAGCCGAGGGGGATCGACTGGTCGGACAGCCCAACCTCGAGAGCAGTGACCGACGGCGGCGCTCTTGTTGGGAACCGTATCCCCGGGAACTGACAAGAACGACCACTCTCGACGGTTCCGTAAAGACACCGTGCGCAACCAACGTAGCGAGACTCCTATCTTCGCCTTGCAACACCTTCTGACGCAGGCAACGCAGGGGAGCCGTCGTCCAACAGCCCCGTCGCTGCCGTCGGGGGCGGGCCGAGCACCATCGCGGCCGTCCGCACGCTGGCGGCCTGGGTGCCGAAGCAGCCCGAATGTGACCAATGGCCCGCCGAGCGGCTGCAGCGACTCGCCTGCATCGACGCGGCCGCACGGCTGGAGTTGATGCGCCGCGAAAGCAACGCCATTCTGGAAGCGTTCCCGGGTTTGTCGCCGGGCGAGCTGCGGGATGCCCCCGACTCATCGCCATCGCCCCGGTCGGCTGTCGAGTCAGCCGGCTAGTGAACACCGACCGGCCAATAAACTGGCCGGCCCTCGACCAACGGCCTGGCTAATTCGACCGGCACGGGGTCACCATCTTGGGGGCGTCGGGGCGCTCCTCCGGCAAGGCGCGAGGAGCGCGCATACCGGAAGTATGTACGCGACGAGCAACGCCGAGGGCGGGATGCATCGAGGTGCCGACCGGCACGATCCCAAGCCAGGTGGAACGCGCCGCGACCGTGGTCCGGCTCACCCGGCATTCTCCGGGCGACGAAGTCGGCGCGATCGCGGCCACAGTCGGCGACTACACCCTCTGGGCCGACTGGGACAAATCGTGGAAACTGCAGAGCGCGGCCCAGACCTTGTCGACTGACGCGGTGACGACGCGCGCGTGGTAGCACCCCGTGTGACCCCTCCTTGATGTTTGACTCGTCTCACCTGACAACGCTGACGCACGACATGAGACAGTCAACGCATGAACACGGCACTATAAGACACATACTGGCTCGCTCTGCCTGCGCCCACCGAGGCGAGGGTAGCGTAGGTCACAGCACCGCGCGATCGTCAATCACCCCATGATCCACATCGAGGAATTGGTCAAGGCCTACGACGGTTTTCGCGCCGTCGACGGGCTGTCGCTGCAGGTCGGCACCGGGCAAATTCTCGGGCTCGTCGGCCCCAACGGCGCGGGCAAGACAACGACGCTGCGCTGCCTGGCCGGCATTATTCCTCCGACGTCTGGCCGGGTCACGATCGCCGGCTTCGACCTGCAGACACACCCCCTCGAAGCTCGAAAACGACTCGCCTTCGTTCCGGACGAACCGCACCTCTTCGACCATCTCACCGCTCTCGACCACCTCACGCTGTTCTCGCGGCTCTACGGTGTCGCGGACGGCCCAGCGCGTGCCGAGGCCCTGCTGGACGAGGCGGGGCTCCGCGACCAACGGCTGTCATTTCCGAGCGAGCTGTCGCGCGGGATGAAGCAGAAACTCGTCGTCGCCTGCGCCTTGCTCCATCGCCCCGAGGTGTTGGTGCTCGACGAACCGCTGACGGGGCTCGATCCGGCCGCGATGCGCAGGATGAAGCGCACCGTGCGCGACACGGCCACAGCCGGCGCGGCGGTCATCGTGTCGTCACACATGCTGCAGCTGGTTGAGGAGGTCTGCGACCGCATCCTCATCGTGAACCGTGGCAAGAAGGTCTTGATCGGCACGCTCGACGAGATTCGTCTCCAGTTTCCGGATGTCGATGCGGACGCCGACCTGGAGACGCTGTTCATGAGAGCAACCGGGGCCGACCAATGACGCCGCTCCTGTTCCTCATGTGGCGGTCGATGGTGGGCCGCGTGACCCGTTGGCTCCGGCTCATGAAGCAGCCGAAGTATCTGGTAGGCACGCTCGCCGGAGTGGCGTGGATGAGTGTATTCGCGCTTCGCCCGGTCTTGCGTGCCAACCGCGACGCATCCCTGGGGGACCGGGTTGCGGACATCACGGAATGGCTGCCCGCGCTGGAGAGCGTCGGGGCCCTCGCTCTCGTGGTGTCCCTGTCGCTGTGGTGGCTGTGGCCGTTCGGCAAAGCGTCGCTCGAGTTGACCGAGACCGAGCTGCATCTCCTCCTGCCGGCACCGGTCCGACGTCGCCACCTCATTCAATACGCGATGTTGCGCAGCCAGTGGGGCGTCTTGTTCGGCTGCTTCATGATCTCGTTGTTCTCGTCGGGCGGCGCTCCGGACCGCTTCGTCTGGCGCTTCGTCACCGTCTGGTTGTTCCTGACGCTGTGGCACCTGCACGGCTGGGGGCGCGGGCTCTGGGCGGCCCGCCTCCAGGAGTTGCCGACCGCTGTCGCGTGGCGTCGCCGGGCGACCGTGGTGGCCGGCGTGGTCCTGATCTGGCTGCTCCTGGCACCAGGGATCGCGTCGATCGCCGCGTCACTACCAGAGCTGAGTGCCGACATTGCGCCGGCGCTGCCCCACGCCTTGTCACCGGAGCGGCTCCATGCCGACGCGCCACTGCTCGCCCTGCTGCTAACACCAATGAAATGGGTGGTCGGCCCGTTCTTCGCCGGGCTGGCGCCGGACACCCCGCTGGTGGGACGGCTCGAATCCGTGGTCTGGCCGCTGCTGCTGCTGGTCGCGCACAACGAGTGGGTCGTGCGGTCGCAGACTCTTTTCGAGGAAGCCACCCTCGAACGCGCCCGCCGGCAGGCCGCGCGGGGAGACGCCGCGTCTCGTTTCCGCAAAGTCCGACAGCGACAGCGGCAGGCCGCGCCGTTTTCACTGCGGCCGACCGGAGCTCCTGCCATAGCCATCATTTGGAAGAATCTGATGCTCGCGCATCGCACGCGCCTGGCTCTGGCGATCGGCGGCGGCACGGCCGTGGTCGCGATCTCGACTGTGGTGGTGGCGTTCACGGGGCTGCCAGACTGGCTGATCGCCATCATGATGGTGGCCGGGGCGCTCGGACTCATCGCCACGCCGCTGATGGCCGGGCACCAGTGGCGCAATGATCTGCGGACGGACCTGCTCCGAATCGAGGTCATCCGTACGTGGCCGGTCGACGGCTGGCGTCTGTTCGCGGCCGAGGTGGGCCCGCCAGCGATCATCGCATCACTCTACGCCGCCGGCGCCGGTGGCCTCCTCTTGATTGCGGGCACGGCCGCCGGCGCCACCAGCGCCACCGACTTCGTGCTCGTCTCGCCGGACCTGGCCGAGTCGCTCGGTGTGTCGCTCGTGACCTTGCTGCTGCTGAGCCTTGCTACAGCGTTGCCGCTGGTCGCCGCCATCGCGTCCCTGTCGGCGACGCTCCAAAATCTGGTGGCACTGCTCTGGCCGAGCTGGATTCAACTCGGTCAGCGTCGTAGCGGCTCGGCCGCGCATATCGGTCAGGGCATGCTGACCGGGATCGGATTAGTGCTGGCGCTGGCGGTAGGGCTGTTGCCGGGAGCGCTGCTTGTCGGCGCCTGGATATTTCTCCAGTTGGCGGTCGCGGACCAGCCGCTCGTGGCCTGGCAGCTACCGCTGCTCGGCCTTACCGCGGTGGTTCCGCTCGCGGTCATCGTCGGGATGCTAACCAGATTCGGTGGGGTGCTGTGGGACCAGTTGGACCCGTCGGTCGAGCTTCTGAACAGCAAGAGCCCGTCGTAACGACAGGGGGAGCTATCTCGGATTCTCCCGCACCCACGCCAACGCCCGCGTGAGATCGACGGCCGAGGCGGCTAACGCCTCCACCCGTGCCGTGATCTCGGGTCCGGGCTCACCCGCGTCGGTAAAGTCGTCTCGGATGCAATACACGAAACGCGGGATGATGTGGCACCGAAAATCGAACATCAGACTGTTTGCGAAGCCGATGGCCGACATGTAGCTCATCGTCCCCCCGGCTGCACACAAGAACCCGACCGGCTTCTCCGTCCAACCGGACCCCGTCAGCTCCATCGCGTTCTTAGCCGCGGCGTTGAGATCGTAGTTATAGACGGGCGCCGAGACCAGTATGGCGCCGGCCGCTTGAATGGTCTCTGTCAGCGTCTTCACCGCAGGATGGTCAAAGGACCCGACACCGCCGCACATTGGCAGGTCGTGGTCGGCCAAATCGATCAGCTCGACCGGTTGGTCGCTCGCACGCAGGAACGCCTCAGCCGCGAGGGCGAGCTTGTGTGACCGGCTCCCGGGGTTCAGTGAACAACTCAGAATGACGACAGGCTGGCGTGCGCTCTCAGTAGTGGACATGGCAGATGCGGTAGCAAAAGGTGGGCCGGTCGTGTGACCTCGACCGGACGAATTATAGGCTGGAATAACGAGTCAGCACGGACCGAGACGCTACGGCGGGCGGTCTCGCGCTGCGGCGGCCCTATAATCGCGCTCGTCCCTTGATGGCGGCTCGAGTGAGGCTCGAGGCTGGGCACTCACGACCGGCTGCGATGTCCCGACCACGGAGGAGTCTCATCACGGGTCGTTCGGACACGATCTACGGTACGCAGCCCGCTCGCTCGGGCGCAGCCGAGGTTTCACGACCGTGGCGGTACTCACATTGGCGCTCGGCATCGGTGCCGCCACCGCGATCTTCAGCGTCGTCAAAGCGGTCCTGCGATAAGATCCGCGGTCACGACATGCGTCTTCTCTTCGTGCTCAAAAGCCTCGCGCTCGTCCGCCACTTCGACGAAGTGCTGACTCGGCTCGCCGACAAGCACCAGATCGTGCTCGCGCCCACGAAGTTCGGCGATGACCATGCGCTGCCGGACGCGCTCGCCAAACACCCCAACTGCAGCATCCTCCAACAGTCTCCCAAGCGCGCGGATGGTGCGCGCGAGGTCGCCATCCTGAGAAGCGCCAGAGACTTTCTCCGCTATCACGAACCCACCCTGGCCGGTGCGTCGGCGAACCGCCGCCGGGCCCTGTCCAATCTCGTGCGTGTCGTCTCGCGGGGCACTCGGACACTGCCGGACGACCTGCCCGACCTGCTAGTACCACTGACCCTGCAAGAACAACGGGGCCTGCGCGAGACGTTCAGTCACCTGGAGACGCTGATACCGCCCGACCCACGGTTCGCGCAGTTCCTCACGGAGCAAAAGCCGGATGTGCTGCTGATTACCCCACTGGTCTCGTTCGGGGGGCTCCATTCAGACTTCGTCAAGGCGGCGCGGTGGCTCGGTATTCCCAGCGCGTGTCTCGTGTTCAGCTGGGACAACCTCACCAACAAGGGGATGATCCACGAGCGTCCGGACAGAACCTTCGTCTGGAACGAGATACAGCGCAAGGAAGCGACCGACCTGCACGGCCTCGATCCGAGCACGGTCGTCGCCACCGGCGCGCCTCGCTTTGATCTCTTCTTCCGCCAGACGGCGACGACGACACGCGAGGCGTTCTGCTCCGGTCTCGGGCTCGACCCGGGTCGCCGCCTGATCGCCTACCTGGCCTCATCGCCGATCGTCTCGGCCCGGGAGCCCGCGTTTGTCACCAGTTGGGTGGAAGCGATACGCGCGTCGACCAACCCTGTCCTCCGAGACGCGCAGATCGTGATTCGACCGCACCCGCGGGTCAAGACGATCTGGCAGGACTATCCGGCATTCGCAAAAAAGGGTCCGGCCGATGCCCGCTACCCCGGGGTCGCCGTCACGAACCCCAAGTCCGCCAACGGCGACCCGGGTCTCTTTGACACGCTCTTCCACGCGGACGCGGTGGTCGGACTCAACACCACCGCCGAGCTCGAGGCCGGAATCCTGGGCAAGCCCGTGTACACCATTCGCGTCTCTGAGTTCGCCACGGGTCAGACCGGCTCGCACCACTTTCACTATCTACTCCGGGAGCACGGCGGCTTCGTCGAATGCGCGAACACGTTGGAACAGCACCTGGCCCACTTGGCCGCGGGCCTCTCAGGCAGTGTCGACCAAGACCATGTCCGCACGTTCATCGAGCGGTTCGTCCGTCCACACGGACTCGATACGCCGGTGGCGCCGTTGCTGGCGGAGGCGATTACGGAATGGGCTCGCCAGGCGGTGGCTGACCGCCCACACACACCTCCAGCCGCGACTCACCGGACGCCCCAACTCTCGGTTGAGTCGGAGAGGGCGGCGGGCGCCAGCCGGCCCGCGAAGGCACAAGTGGTGTACGACAAGGCGCCACTTTTTATTCTGGCGGAGACACGCGCCGAGCGTGAGTGGCGTCTGGATCCCGGACGCAAGGAACCGTGGACCGTGGCCTGGCTCGACAACAACGTGCGACCCGGTGATGTCGTGTATGACATCGGAGCCAACGTCGGAGTGTTCTCGCTCATCGCCGCCGCCAATCTTGGCGGAGACGGGACCGTCATCGCCTTCGAACCGGGCTTCGCGACCTTCGCACGCCTGTGCGAGAACATTCGGCTCAACAACTTTACCCGAGTGATCGTCCCGGTGCCGGTGCCGCTCTCCCACCAACCAGGCCTGCAGCGGTTTCGATACAAGTCGATGGAACCGGGCCAGAGTCGCCATCGCTTCTCCGCCCAGGCGTGGAACCCGACAGACAAGACCAAATCGACAGAACAGCCGATGCTCGCCATGTCGCTGGACCAGGCGATCCGTGACTTCGGGATACCTCGGCCCACGTTGATCAAACTGGATGTCGACGGCGCGGAGACGCTGGTGCTTCAAGGTGGAAGCGAGACGGTGCGACACCCCGCCCTGCGCAGCGTGATCGCCGAAATCGACCCCGACTGTGAGGCGGCTGTGCTCGACATCCTCGGACAGTCCGGACTTACCCTGGTCGGACAGCACAAGCGGAAGAAGAAGCCTGGACCCTGGTATGGCGTCTTCCGACGCTCCTGACCGTCAGGCCGTCGGGCGTTGAGTACTGTCGGCAGCCCTTGCCGGCTACACGACGCGGGTAGCGCGGAGTATCGCGACTCGATCCGCATCGTATCCGAGGGCAGCCAGGATCTCCTCGGTGTGTTCGCCAAGCTTCGGCGCGCGCCCCCGGATGCTGGGCGGCGTGTCAGAGAGGGAGAACGGCGAGTCGGCCACCGGGACCGGTAACGGCGTCCCCGGAAACGCCAGCGCCTGCAGCATCTGAGCTGCCCGCACATGCGGATTGTCAAGCGTCTGCTGGGGGGAGAGGACAGGACCCGCCGGAATCCTGGCTGCCTCGAGTGCCGCCAAGGCCTCGTCGGTCGTCCGCTCCGCGCACCAGACAGCCATGCGCTCGCTGATCAGACCACCGTGGTCGCCGCGAGACATGTCGTCGGTGAACCGTGGATCCGTCAACCAGTGCGACTCGCCGATGAGCGTCGTCCACCGTTCAAAGAGAGGCTGCCCGATGGTCTGCACCAGAATCCACCCATCGCGCGTCCGGTGCGTATCGGATGGAGCCGAGACCTGACTGCGATTCAGGGTGGCCACACGATCGGGCACGTTCACCGCTTGCTCGATCAACACGGCGTTGGCCACGGTGAGCGCAGAGGCCAACAACGAGCCCTTGACCTCCTGGCCGCGTCCGGTGCGCTGGCGTGCCATCAGCGCGGCCAGCGTACCCACCGCGGCGCTCAGCGCCGTTGTGAAGTCGACCCACGGCACGTAGCTCTTGGTCGGCTGACCTGGCGACCCAGAGAGATACATGGCACCAGACATCGCCTGACCGATCCCATCGAATCCGGTTTTCGCTGAATAGGGTCCGCCGGCACCGAAGGCCGACACACTCGTCAGGATGACGTCCGGCTTGACCGCCGCCAGCGACACGTAATCCAGGCCCATCGCCTCGAGTGCGGCATCGGGAAGGTTGGCCACCACCACATCCGCGGTCGCGACCAGTCGTCGCACCACTTCGCGCCCCGCAGGCTTCATCGGGTTCAGGGTCAGCCCGCGCTTGTTCCGGTTCACCTGCATGAACAGCGCGCCGTCGCCGTCGTCGTTCAGCGGCACGAGAAAACGGTCCTCACTCCCTCGTACCTTCTCGACGCGAATCACGTCGGCGCCCAGATCGGCCAGTAACGCGGCGCAGAAGGGACCGGCAATGTACCGGCCGAAATCGAGGACACGGATGCCGTCAAGCACGCCCGACACGGGTGTCGCCTCGTCGGCGGGCGTCGTTGTAGTGGTAGTCACAGTCGGAAATCCGCGATCTGGATCTCGTGGCCGTAGTCAGCGAAGTCGCCATCGGCCCAAGCCTGCCGGAAGTCGCCCCAGTTCACGGCCCGGTACTTGGCCGGACTGGCCTCGGCGGTCGCAACCAGCGGTGCCACCTCGGTGTCGTAGGCTGGATTGAAGAAGAAGGGCACGCTGTATTGCGGCCGGTCGGTGATTGGCCGCACGCGATGCAGAGCAGCCCGATACCGGCCGTTCGACCAAATCTGCATCATGTCGCCGATGTTGATGACGAGCGCGCCGTCGGTCGGGGTCACGTCGATCCATCCCTGGCCGTCAGCGTGATCAGAGCTCACCTTAAGTCCTCCCACCTCGTCTTGCAACAAGACGGTCAAGGCTCCGGCGTCACTGTGATGGTGCAACGCCATGTCGCCGAGACCGGTGACGGTGGCCGCCGTCTCCGACTCCAGCGGATCGTCGAGCGGATAGTAGTTCAAGCGTGTGAAACCGGTATGTGTCGGACTGAAATACGGCGCCAGCGTCTCGTCGTGGACACCGAGGGCGGTCACCGGACCAGCGGTTCGCGCCGTCGACCGAAGAGCGCGAGCACAGCTCATCTTCCAAGACCCGGGCGTCTGACTCGACACCGAAATCGAACACCTCTTTCAGGTCCCGCCGGTTCTTGGTCAGCTCGCGGTCGTGGTACCCCGGGGTCGTCTTCCGAGTGCGAGCGACCGCCCGTTTGGTCTTCAGCGGAAGGGCGAAGAATGCGTGCGCCTCGCGCGATACGTGTCCGATCAGTCGGCGCGATACCCCATGTCCCGTGACCTGGAAGAACCCCCAGTCTCGGGCTGCCGCGGCGATGAGGTGAACCACGAACGGACGGTCCGCAGCATCGGTGTCCAGCGACGAGATGTCGATGATCGGGATGCGGCGCACGGCCGTCATTGTCCCCTGGGCTCTAGGTTTTCCGACGAGGCGTCCGTCTGGCGGCGTTAATTCGTCGGTCACAGCCCACCTGGCTGCTCCCTCCTCGCGCCTGACCAGACAGACGCCTCGTCAGAAAACCCCCTCGGACCTCTGTCAGCACGCTGCTAGAGTGAACCGAGAAAGGCGACCAACGCGGCACGAGCCACCGGATCGAGCGCATCGAATCCCTGGCGGGCCAGCGCTGCCTCGGCCGCGTGGGCCTCGATAGCGTCAGTCATCGTCGCGGCCCGTCCATCGTGAAGCAGTGGACGGCGGAATCTTACTCCCCACAACGCCGGGGTGCGCACCTCGTTCGCCGCGCCCGCCGCCTGTGCGATACCGTCGCCAGTGCCAACATCGTGCAACAGCAGGTCCGTAAAGAGGGCCACTGGCTGTCGATCAAATAACGGGTTCGAGCTTGGCCCGGTCTCCAGCACGGGCACGTGGCATGCCGCGCACCCGATGGCGTCAAACGCCTGTTCGCCGAGACGGACCTGGGCGTCGATCGCACCGCGACCGACGGGGGCCAGAAATTTCATAAACGACTCGAAGTTGTCGATCCCGCGCCGCCCGGTGGCCGGCTCCTCGACATCCTCCGGGTCTGGAATCGGGTCACACAGACGCATCAGCTCCGGGTCGATACCGAATGACTGCTCGCGTGGGAACAGGTCACTCGTGATCCCCATCTCGTTGCGATAGGCGTCAGCGCCAAACACGAGCAAGCTCGCGTGCTGGGCTTTCCAGCCGAACCGCCCAACGCGCAGCTCGCCGGTGGCCGGATCTTCGACGATGGCGGCCCGGCCGCTCACGCCATCACGGTCGAGGTCTAGCGGGTCCTCCAGCGCGAGCAGCGTCTCGTCCGGAATCGCGTCGACCAAGCCGGCGCCGAACACCGGGATCGGGACTCGTCTAGCGATGACATTGGCGGCGGCGGGAATGACCACCTGACACCCGTGGGATGGGGTGGAGAACAACTGGAACAGTGAACCGGCATCGGGATCGAAGTCCCTATACGTCCCATCAGCGTCCACCAGACCGGCACGCAGCTCAGCCACGGGGGAAATGCCGCCCACGGCCGGCACGTTGTGACAGCCACCGCAACTCGTCCCGTTGTACGCCGGACCCAGACCATCCTCCGGCTCCTCCACTTCGAGGAAATCCTCAAGCCCCAGGTTGAACAGCTCGAACTCGGAGGGAGTCAAACCGGGAAGCGCATCGCCCGGAGCCGGCGGTATCTGGGCGAACGCGGGTGCCACGAACCAGCCGACGGCAATCACAGCCCGTAGCAGCCCGTGGTGAAGGCCCCGCTGCGTTCGACGGGCGGCCCGGCGCCCGTCTCTATGTAACGCGGAACTTTCACCACGGGCCGCTACCAACTCCGCCCTACGACTCATCGTTCCCGGTCCCAGACCCGTCGTCGTTGTCCTGGTCGTCGGGGCCAGTCACGATGATCTCGCCCTTCATGAAGTTGTGTCCCGCGCCGCACAGCTTGGAGCACTCGAACTGATAGACACCGGCGGCCTCCGCCTCGAACACCACCACCGCCTCCCCCTGCCGCCGTTTCGGTACGATGACGTTGCGCCCGTTCACGAGGTGGAAACCGTGGTTGGTGTCTTGGCTTCGGATGTGAATCTCCACCGTGGTGCCAACCGGGACCTCGAGACGCGAGGGTGTGAACGTGAAACGCTCGGCCACCATCTCCACGACCTGGCGTTCCTGGGCAGCGACTGTCCCCGACAGGATGACTCCGCCGAGCGCGACCATCAGCATCAGTGTCCTTCGAGCCCACGCATGGACACGCACTCTGTTCGGACGCCCATCCGGGTGCCTCGACACCCGGACACGGGTTGTTGTTCGTTCGAAGACTTTGAGCATTAGAACCACCATCCCAGACCAACATTGAGTGAATTGGGCTCGTCGATCACGTCGCTCTGATTCCGCACCACCGAGTAGTCGAGCTTCAGGACGACATCGGGGTCCGGATAATAGGAGAACCCAACGACCCAGGCGTCGCGGTCGAACTGCTGGAGACGCTGGAACCCGGCTGGCATCCGATACTGGGTGTCGAAATTCTCGTAGCGCACGAACACGGCGGCCTCTCGCGGGGCCGGATTCGGCAACACGAAGTACGACGCCTCCACATAGAAGCCGCGAATTTGCCGGGCGATATTCGCTCCCGGTTGGCCACCCCGCGTCCGCAGCGCCCGGTTCAGTTCGTCCATCCCCTCGAGCCAGACGTGGGCGTATTGCGCCCGCGCTTCCAACTCCCCGACCCGATACCGCGCATCGACCTCTCCCAGCGTGGCCTGGCTCTCGATGCGTGGAAACGCGAACCCGGTCTTGCCTCGCCAGAAGCTGGCGCCAGCCCAGAGCCCTGGCAGGCCGACGTACTCAACGCGACCAGTCGTGGCGATGTTTCGAACGTTCGCCTCGGCTCCCTTCTGACGACCGTCGCGTATCCCCTGGTCCGCGGTGAAACCAGACGCATCGAGGGGAGCCATCACATAGGTGCGATACCGTAGCCCCTGTCCGACCTCGCCGTGGATGCCGGCGCCGGCATCGAACCAGGTGCTCGGCACGATAACGTCGTCGACAAACGGCCGCTCGACCCCATGAAAGACTGGCGGCTCGTGTCGCTCGTTGATGATCCCCACCGGCACCAGCAACATTCCAGCCCGAAAGTTTAATTCGCGCGTGAGCAGGAAGTCGATGTAGGCCTGCTCGAGTTCCAGCTCGCCCTCATCCTCGGGACCCACCAGCGAATGCTCAAGCTCGAGCTCCGAGACGAATCGCACGCGATCCGAAAAACTGTGGGTAAACAGCAGCACGAACCGATGGAAGTCGATGACCGGGTCCTCGTGTTCCCGGTTGTTGAAGTGGAAGTCCATGTAACCCGACAGCGAGCTGTTCGACACGACCTGGGCCGCCTGGTCCCCTTGGCTGGCACCTTGGCCCGTGCCGCGGCGCGCCCCGGCGGCCGCCGCGAGGCGCCCGAGGCGCATCGCCGGCGGCATCTCGGGCATCCGCAGGCGCGCGGCCCCAGACGTCGTGCCCCCAGGTCGCAACCCGCCGTAGCCGAGCCGCCATCCGCCGGCCGCCCAGTGCATGAGCTGGCCCACCGCGCTGAGACGCCCGTCATCGCCCCCGACGACCTGTGATTGAGCCGTGGCGGTCGATACAGCCAGGCTCAGTACCAGACACAGCCCACTGAAACCCTGACGGGCCGCCCTCGAGGCTGCACGATTTCTAGGCATGGCAACGAACAGATTCCATCAATCACACACTTTGTTTTGATTAATCAAAACTCAAAGTTAGCCTATTGTCAATCCAAGATTTGCCGGTGCGTGCAACTGATTCTGGCGCGCGACTCAGTAAATATGATGGAGCGTGACAAAGAGCGCGGAGAAGAGCGCGAGAAACCGCGTCTAGACGATGACGATCATGTCGCGGCGACGGGATGACTCTGTCGAGGACGGTGACGATCCGACCGCCGAGCCGCGGAGTCGCCGCCAGTCATGGGATCACGCGTGCTCCGCGGCCACTGCGTCGTTCAACTCGATCCCAAAGCCGGGAGCATCAGAGACGGCGATGCTACCGTTCTCGAAGCGCTCGGGAGGATCGATGAGGTCGCCACGCCAGCCCACCTCTCCCCACTGGAACTCGAGGATGTCGAAGTTCGACATGGCGGCGCAGAGCTGTACGCTGGCGGCCGTCGCAACGGGGCCGCTCGGGTTGTGCGGGGACACCGCAACGCCATGCAGGTCGGCGACCGCCGCAATGCGGCGAGCCTCGGCCAGGCCGCCACAATGCTTGACATCGGGCATAACGATGTCGACGGCACGCTGCTGACAGAGGGGGGCAAACCCTTGCATGCCAAACAGAAACTCTCCGCCCGCCATCGGTTGCTGGATCGCGTCGTGAATCGTCTTGGTATCGCTGACCTGCTGGGGAGGAACCGGCTCTTCATACCAAGAGAGGCGGTGTGGCTCCAGGCGACGGGCGACATCGATCGACAACGGCACGTCGAAGTTGCTGTGCGCGTCGATCTTGATCGCCACATTCGGTCCCACCGCCTCCCGCATGGCCGCCACACAGGCGATCCCAAGGTCGGCGGCTTCCGCCACCTCGATCTCTGGCTGGGTCAACGCGGGAAATCCATCGAACGGAGCAGCCTTGAGTGCCGCGAATCCGTCGTCGACCGCCACGCGAGCGTTGGCGGCGAATCCCTCCGGCTGCCGGTTGCTGGTGGCGCGGTTAATGTTCGCGTATCCCGGCAACACATCGCGAAGACGGCCGCCAAACAGGTCGCTGACCGGAGCTCCCAGCGCTTTGCCTACCAGATCCCACTGGGCCTGCTCGATCGCGCTGAAGGCAGTGGCCCGCACCCGGTCACCTGACGATGCCTGGGCCCAGCCACGCTGACGATACTGTTCGATACGGAACGGCGACTCGTCCCGGACCAGTTCGAAGAACGGCTCCAGTTCCGGAAACTCGGCGCGACGGCCAAGTGACGCCTCACCCAAGCCGGTCAATCCCTGATTGGTCGACAGCCGGACAAAGAGCCACGTAGTGCGAGCGGTCGCGTGCACCACGATCAGCTCCATGCCACTGATGCGTAGACGCGGAGCAGTCCCGGCCGCCTGCCGGAGCAGACGCGCGGTCTCCGGCCGGGCCGTCGTCACCATCGGCAGGACCGGCACCGTCACACACAGCGGAGCGACCTCCAAGAACCGGCGGCGACTCACGGTCTGGGCCACGGTCCCCGTATGAGGTTTCGACATCGCGTCCACCTGTGCGCGCCGTCAGGGCGCCTCGAATTCGTGTGTCGGGTTGCGGACGGTCAGCACCGGGCACGAGGCCTGGCGGACGATCTGTTCCGCGACGCTGCCGAGCACTAGGTGCTGTACAGCGCCGCGTCCATGGGTGCCCATCACGATCAGGTCGACCTCGTGTGCGCGGGCGTAGCGCACAATGCCCACGAACGGCGTCCCGACCTCTACCGTCGTCTGCACACGTAGCGCCGCTTGCTCATCGGCCGGGCAGAGCGTAGCGAGTTTCGTCGTCGCTTCCGAGACCCACTTCTGTTGCACAGTGTCCTCAGAGAACCCCAAGAATACCTCGGTTCCCGGGCTCACATCGGCGTCGGTCACAACACGGAGCAAGTGGAGCGATGCCTCGAATCGTCGGGTCATTTTCTTCGCGTAGTCGAGCGCCAGACTGGACGTGTGGCTGAAGTCGACAGACGCGAGGGCCGTATGTAGGGCCTTCATGGCTGCAGTATAGCGGCGGGACCCTGTCTCTGAGCCGGTCCTCAACTGACGACTTCGCCCTTGCCGACGGCCACGACGCCACCTGGCGACACGGTGAACCGTCGCGCATCGAGCTCCAGTCGACGCCGACCGAGGCCCCCGGGAGCACGCGAACCTGCTTGTCCAGGATGGCGCGGCGAACCTTGGCTCCAGCCCCGATCTCAACATCGTCAAATAGCACCGAATCGCCCACAGTGGCGCCCGCATGCACGCGCACCCCCGGCGACAAAATCGATCGTTGTACACGGCCGCCCGCGACGATGGCGCCGCTGCAGACGAGCGAATTCAGCGCGCGACTCTCGAGGTCGTCCTTCTTGTGCACGAATTTCGCCGGTGGGCGCTGGAGTTGCCTGGTCAAGATGGGCCACTCGGCGTTGTATAGGTCGAATACCGGGTCCGCAGCCAAGAGGTCCATACTCGCCTCGAAGTACGCATCGATGGTGCCGACATCCCGCCAATACCCGTGCTCGCGGTCAGACTGGCCCGGAACGGTCTGCGCGGCGAAGTCGTACACCGCGGCATCACCCTCGCTGACCAGCGAGGAGGATACGACAGGCGTGCACGCACGTGATTGAGGAACCGCGGGACGTGGCTGCCCGGCTGGTTTTCGATACGACCGGGCGCTGGAATCAAGACTCGGCAATCTTATACAGGAACCGGGAGCCGCGCAGATAGAGTTCGTCGCCCACGATGGCTGGCGAGGCGTCGAACCGGTCATCGAGAGTGTTGGAAGCGACCGCCTCATAGCGGGGTCCGTGTGCGATGACCAAGGTGGTGCCGTCACGCCCGGCGATGTACACCCGTCCGGCGGCACCGACCGGGGAGGCGAAGATATTCGGTACGCCTTCCAGACGCTGCAACTGGTAGTGAGGGGTTCCGGTCGCCGGATCGAAGACCGACAGGATGCCATCGTTGCTCTTGATTACATACAGCGCGTCGTCATACAGCAGCGGCGAGGGAACGTACGGCGTGTCGCGATCGAGTTGCCAGACAATGGCGTCGGTGCCCGCGATGTCGCCCTGCGCGTCGGACAACCGAATCGCTTGGAGATTGCTACCACGATACCCACTCATGACATACACGATGCCGTCCGCATAGACCGGCGACGGGATCGCGTTCATGGTCGTGCCTCGGCTCTGCCAGACGATCTCGCCGGTCTCCAGATCGTAGCCGTAGACCCGGTCCATCGCTGGCGCGATAACCTGCGCACGTCCGTCGTGTTCCACGATGAGCGGCGTGGCCCAGGTGTCGATCTCGTCTCTATTCGCGCGCCAGCGCTCCGCTCCGGTGCGCTTATCGAGCGCCACGATGAACGACTGCCCGCCGATGTGATCCCAGGTCACAACCAGGGTGTCACCATGCAGCGCCGGCGTCGTCCCCTCGCCGAACGCATTCCGCATGCGGCGGGTGCCCAGATCCACTTCCCATTGCAGGTTGCCATCCAGGTCGTATGCGTAGAGGCCCCACGACCCGAAAAAGGCGAACAGGTGCTCGCCATCCGTCACCGCCGACCCGGACGCGTAGGTCCCGTTCGGCTCCTGGAAACCCTCGTGGGGCACTGCCTCACGGGCGATCTGCTGCCAGGCCACCTCCCCAGTGGCCCGATCGATCGCCATCACGGTGAACTGATGCAGGCGGAACGCACGCGGGCCGCGTCCGCCCCGCCGACCACCGCGGCCGTTACCCCGCGCCACCGACGGCGGCTCGGTCGAGGCATCCGGCGTGGCCATCGCCACCGGTTCGCCGACCGGGACCGCTGTCAGCAGGAACACACGGTCTCCCCAGACGATCGGCGACGCGGAACCGCTACCTGGAATCTCCACTTTCCAGGCTATGTTCTCGACCTCGCTCCACTGGGTCGGTGGGTCCCCATGCGGGGCCACGCCGGTCGCGTCAGGACCGCGCCACTGCCCCCAGGAATGCTCCGCGTCGGCGGTCTGTGCGGCAGCGGAGGTCAAGACCAGGGAGAGACCGATAGCGGTAAGGAGGAAGAGTCTTGTCATGGTTCGTGTCCGTGTACCTACTATCCTGTAACCGTGATTCGCTGCATAGGTCGATAGCGCGGCGCGCGGCTGCACAGGCGTGACAAGGGAGCAAATTGGGTATGTGTGACCGCGGAACAACGCAGTCGGGCGCGATGCCCCGCTACTGAACTATGCGGCGAATCATGGTTATAGGGCACTAATTGCAACCGCTCAGGTGTACGTGGCCAAGCGCGCGGCAAACAACTCGTCGACCAGCGGCCGGTCGGCGGGACCGCGACCGACATGATGGAGGCGGACGACGCCGGTCGGATCGACCAGCACGTTGCCTCCCTGCTGAGCGGTGTCAGCGCGTGGCAGCCGGGGAAGCCTCCCCTGCCGCGCTTCTCGCCAGTACGCCCGCATCGTGGCCCACCCCCACAAATGACGCAAGTGGGCCTGATGCATCCCGTAGGCGCGATACAGGCTCCGGTCGGTATCTACGAGCAGAGGCCAGGCGAGCCCGGTTTCGGCGATGTACTCGCGAGCCTCCTCACACCCCTCGAAGGTCACCACCAGGATCTGGACGTTGAGCTGATCCAACCTGGCACGCGCTCGCTGCAACTGCAGCAGATGTCGACGACAGGGCAGTCAAAAGAGATGGCGATGCAGCACCAGGAGGAGCCATCGACCGCGATACTGCTCGATTCGATGCTCGCCGTCATCCGCGCCCGGCAACCGAAACGGCACCGCCGGGCTGCCGACCAGGCTCAGCATTATTAGACCGGGCTACGCCCCAAGCCCCACGCGGCCGCTGGGCGCGCATTGTCGAGCGCCGGGGGCGGCGCTACTTCTTAACGAACTTGTGCAGCGCGGGGCGGACGGTATCGGCGACCCAAATGTCGCCGTTCGGGGCCACCGTCATGTAGTGCGCTTCGCCGAATTCTCCAAGCCCTTTGCCAGGCTGGCCGGTGCGACCGAGCGCCTTGCCGTTCTTGTCCAGCCGGAGTATCTCACCGGCGAATCCGCTGGCCAGATACATCTGCTGGTCCGAGTGGAGATGCAAGCCGCACGGTAACCCCTTAAAAGTCCACTCCTTGATGTACGTCCCGTCCTCGTCAAAAATCTGCACGCGGCGGTTCTGACGGTCGGCCACATAGAGAAGTCCGGCGCCATCGACCACGATCGAGTGAGGTGTATCGAACTTGCCGGGACTAGTCCCGGGACCGCCCCATGACGTCATCAGCTTCCCCGAACGATCGAATTTGACGAGACGCGGCTCACCCCGACCGTGGCCGACGAGAATAAAGATCTCGCCTGCCTCGTTGACCGTGAGATCGGTCGGCTCGTTCAACAGGCCCGCGCTGGCCTCGCCAGGCTGTCCGTGGGTGCCAATCGTCATCAGCACCTCACCGTCCTGGTTCAGCTTCCGAACGGTGTGACCGTTGACATCGGTGGTCCAGATGTTGCCCTCGGGGTCAAGGCGCATCCCATGCGGTCTGAGGTACTCCCCCTGCCCGAACGCCCGGACAAAACTGCCGTCGGGATTGAACTCCAGCAGCGGGTTTGGCCCACGGTTGAACACAAGCAAGGTGTTCTTGGGGGTCCAGACGACGCTGGACGGAGCGCCCATTTCCACGTCCGCCGGAATCTGCAACCCGTGTGGCACCGGCTTGTACCCAAGGTCCGGCGCATCCTCCATCTGGGCGGGGTCCGGTCCGTCCAGCACTTGGGCAACGGCCAGGGTCGAGACGCCCAGCACCAACACGGCACTGAGTGCGAGGGGTGCGAGCGTCCGGGCAACGCGACCTGATAGCAACATGGTGGCTCCTCGAAAAAAGATCTCTGAATTGCCAGCATTGTAGCACCGAGATCCGCCGAAGCAGGTAGGCGACGCTACCGGACAGCACTGGCCTTGTGTCACGGTGGCTCGCCCATATCGGGCCGAATCTTGATACACTCGGTGTTGTTTGGGAGGAGTACTGATATGAAGAAGTTGGCGCTGATCTCACTCGCGGCCGTTGGTGCGGCCATGCTTATTACTTGGACCTCCACGTCGACCGTCGGCGCCACGGTCGCGGCGGAAGAGACCGTCACGGGAAGACTCGTGGAAGCCGGCTGCGCCGCCATGGGCGGTGCCGAACCTAGTGCTGAGCACGTCGCCTGCATGGTACGGTGCGCGAAGAATGGCGACCCGATCGGGATTTTGACCGATGACGGGCTCATCAAGATCACCGGCGACTGGGCCGCAACGCACGCCGATGCCCTCAGCGACCTGATGGCCAAGCAGGTGCGAGCGACCGGCAAGACGAGCGAGGCCGGGGGCGAGACCCTGCTTGAGGTCTCGACGATCGAACTGGCGCAGTAGCCACGACGTTGGTCGTCAGGGAAGCCAGACAATAGAGAGCCTGTTGCCCGGCTCTCTCCTAGTGTCCGGTGGGGCGCGCGCCGAGCTCAAGCAGCAGCCGTTCCATCTCAGGCCACCGCTTACCAGTGTTCGAATAGAAGACACCCTCGGCGATCGTGAGCGGGGTCCAGCCCTTCTCGTTGCGCGCTTCGAGGTCGGCGCCTTGGTCCAGCAGGAATAGGACCAGGGGGCCGGAGCCGCGGATGACGGCCCCGTGTAGGGCGGTGTCACCGTTGGCGTCGACGGTGGTCACGACGTCGCCCAACTCCAGCATCAGTTTCACGGCGTCGAGTGCGGCCTCGTTGCTGCCGGGACTCTCCCCGACCGCCCAGATGCCAACGCCCGCCGCGACCATGAGCGGCGTCGTCCCATCTTCATTCGGCCGCAACGGATCGGCGCCGAGCCGTACGAGTCGCCGCATCAATTCGGTATCGGCCGCCTTGGCAGCCAGGAGGAACGGCGTGGCGCCGACGCGGTTGAGGACGTTGCGGTAGCCACCGGGAGAACCGGACCCGTCCCCCCCCCGCGGCTCCTTGGTCTCCAGGGCATTGAGATCGGCGCCGTGCGCGGCGAGTGCCTCGACGAACGCCAGGTCGGACACCAACCCGGTGGGAATAGGGGCGGGGTTGTTGAAGCCAAGATTGGGCCGACGCGCCCAAACGAGCTGATGGAGCGCGGTCCAGCCCTGCTCCGCGGCGTTCGGGTCAGCTCCCTGCCCGAGCAGCCAGACCCCCAGGTCGTAGTTGGCGTTGAGTGTGGCCAGCGCCAGCGCGCTCATACCGCCCGGGAGTCGGTCGTCGACATCGCCCCCCGCCTCGACCAGTGCACGCAGTGTCTCCTGGTGGTTGTGTCGCACCGCGAAGAGCAGCGATGTGAATCCGCCTGTCGACCGGGCATGTAAGTCGGCTCCACCGCTGAGCAGCGCCAGGGCCGCGCCGGTGTTCCCCTCCACCGTCGCCCACATGAGCGCCGTCTGACCGCGCCACTCCTCGCGGGCATCGGCTTCGGCGCCGCTCGCGAGTAACAGTTCAACCGCGTCCGCCCGACCCGCCCTGGCCACCCGCATCAGCGGGGTCTCCCCCTCGGGCATGGCGGTATTCGGGTCGGCCCCGGCGTCGAGCAGCACCCTCAGCATGCCGGCGTTGCCGGTGGTAGCCGCCTCAAGGAGCGCAGTCGCGCCATAACGGTTCGCGACCTCAGGTCGTGCACCGGCACGCACCAGCAGTTCGGCCGCGCGCACATCCTCACGATGCGCCGCCCACTGCAATGCGGTCGAGCCATCCGTGGCCGGCGTGTTCGGGTCAGCGCCGTCGCCTAGCAGCGCTCGGACCTGCTCGACATTGCCAGTGCGCACCGCTTCGATCAGCGGCAGGTCGGCCTCAACTGCCGCGGCGGCAGAGGCCTGGATGACGCCTGGCGCCGATAACGCTACGAACAGGACCAGGGTGACGCGTGGGCCTCGACCGCGTGATTGTGTTGGCATGGCTACTCTGCGCCTATTGGACCGCAGCTACGACGACGGGACGGCCCCTGCGACCCGGGCGCGCGACAATGCGCGCCCCGCGGCCACGGAGCGGGCCTCCCGCGGGTCCCCGCGGAGTGGCCGCGCGGGGTTCGGGGCGAAGCCCCGTCTGGCACTAAATCAGTTCCCTGATCTGCCCCGTGGCGTCGCCAAACCGCTCCGCGGGCAGACCCGCCTTGTCGAGCATGCTGACGAGCAGGTTGTTCACCGGCGTGTCCTTCGGGTATCGCAGGTGGCGGCCGCCCCGGAGACGACCGGCGCCGCCTCCGACGACGAGTTCGGGGAGGTCAAAATGCGCGTGATCGTTGCTGTCGCCGAGACCACCGCCGTACATCACCATCGAATGATCCAACAGCGACCCGTCTCCGTCTGAGGTGGACTGCAGATTCTCGAGGAAGTGCGCGAACAGCCCCATGTGATACGTGTTGATTCTCGCGAGCTTGTCGAGCTTTTCCGGATCGTTTCGGTGGTGGGACAGCCCGTGGTGCGGGTCCGGCACCCCCAAGTGGGGATAGGTGCGACCACCAAGCTCGCGACCCAACATGAATGTGAACACTCGCGTGAGGTCCGCCTGATACGCCAGCGCCAGCAGATCGAACATCAGCTTGACGTGGTCTTCGTAGGTGCCAGGAATACCCACTGGTCGGTCGAGATCGGGGAGCTCCACGGTGGCGCTCTGAGCCTCGGCGAGTTGTATTCTCCGCTCGAGCGCACGGACGGAGTCGAGATACTGGTCTATCCGCGCGCGGTCACCTCCGCCGACATTCCGCTCGAGGGCCGCGAGATCGTCGGTCACGGAGTCGAGAATGCTCCGATCGCGCCGCATCTCGGCGACCCGCTGTTCCGTCGTGCCGCCATCACCAAAGAGCCGCTCGAACACGACCCGCGGGTTGTTCTCCATCGGCAGCGGCGTGGTGGCCGAGCGCCAAGCGACCGTGTTCAGGTACACACAGCTGTAGCCGTTCTCGCAGTTGCCGACGAGCCCGTCCAGATCGATGGCCAGCTCCAGCGAAGGGAGTGGCGTGTCCTGTCCAAGTCCGGCGGCCGCGATCTGGTCTGCGGTCATGCCGGCCTGCACGTCCGCTCCCTCGGTCTGCTTCGGATGCACCCCATTCAACCAGGTGGCACTGGCTCGGGAATGTTCCCCGTTGCCGTCACCCAGCGGTTCCGCCTGGCCATGCGCCAGTCCGGTCACGACCGTCAACTGGTCCTTGTAGGGGGCGAGCGGCTGCAAGATGGGGGACAGGGCGAACCCCGAGCCAGTCTCGGCCGGGGTCCATTGCTGCATGACCGCGCCGTTCGGAATGTAGACGAATCCGAGTCGTCGGACGGGGGCAGCGGCCGTGGTCGATAGCGCGGACAACGCGGGCACCATGGCGTCAAGCAGCGGCAGCGCCACGGTGGCGCCGGCACCTCGCAGAAACGTCCGTCGCGGCATCGCAAGTTTTCTAATGATCATGATCGGTTCCTAGACTTCTTCGCATCTGGAACGGCGGGCTCTCGATGACCCCGAGAATGAGTGACGAAAAATGGTAGCCCTCCGCTTCGGACTCGCGCGTGATGGCCCGAATGGCGGGCGCGTCGTGATACTCCACCCCGCGACCGAGCGCGTAGGTGAGCAGCTTCTCGGTCAACGTGGTGACGAAGAGATTCGGGCGGCCCATCAGCGCCGCGCGCAACCCGGCCGCCCCATCGAACACGGTCCCGTCCGGCAGGACCCCTGAGGCATCGATGGGCATGTTGGATTCGTTCCGGGTCCGATAGCGACCCACCGCGTCGAACTGCTCGAGGGCAAAACCCGGGGGGTCCATCAACCGATGACAACTGGCGCACACCGGGTTCGCGCGATGCCGCTCCGTCGCCTCGCGTATCGACAGCGCCGAGCCATCGGCGGTCGTCTCTTCAAGCGACGGCACGTCAGATGGCGGCAGCGGTGGCGGGGTTCCGAGGAGATTCTCGAGCACCCACTTGCCACGCAACACCGGCGACGTACGGTTCGGATACGCCGTGGCGGCCAGAATGCTGCCGTGCCCGAGGAGCCCGCGGCGGGTCGCGTCCGGCAGGGTCACGCGCCGGAAGTGGCTGCCGTAGATGTTCGGAATGCCGTAGTGCCGCGCCAGCCGCTCGTTGAGAAAGGTGTAGTCGGCCGTCAGGAACTCAAGCACGCTCCGGTCGTCGTGCAACACGCTCTCGAAGAACAGCTCGGTCTCTCGCTGGAACGCCACGCGAAGCGACTCGCCAAAATCGGGAAACCGATTCTCGTCGGGCGTCAGGGCCCGCACGTTTCGGAGATACAGCCACTGCCCGGCGAAGTTTTCAACCAGCGCGGCGGCCCGGCTATCTACTAGCATCCGCCGGGTCTGGGCCTCGAGCACCGACGGCTGGTGCAAGGTTCCCGCGATGGCCACGTCGAGGAGCTCGTCGTCCGGAATGCTACTCCAGAGGAAGAACGACAACCGCGAGGCCAGTTCGAGATCACTGACACGATACGGTGTCCCTGGTTCAACATCCTGTGGATCGCGTTCGACGCGAAACAGAAACTCCGGACTCGCCAGCAATCGCCGTAGCCCGAGTTCGATACCGGCCTCGAAACCACCATCGGCCTGTCCCTGGTCGTAGAAGCCAAGCAACACGTCGAGGTCGCGCTCGGTCACCGGTCGGCGATAGGCACGCCGCGCCAATGTCGTCAGGATCTCCCGAGCGCATCTGGCAGCATCGCTACGTTCCGAACTGTCCGCTGTGTTCACGCCGGATCGCCCCGGTGCGGTGTGACACGAGAAGATCCGCTGGCGACTCGGAGTCTCGTCGACCGGCCGACGGCCACTGCCTTCGAACGGACCGGCGACAGTCACGCTGCCGACATACGGCTGATACCGCGTGTCGCCGCCGGTGATGCTGGTGTAGGGACGCAGGAACGGCCGTCGAAGTGTCTCCGCATAGGCAGTCGTTTTCTGATGAAACGTCACCTGCACCGTGTGGGGGCCGGCCCGCACCGGCGCGCGCACTTCCCACTCGTCGTCGATGGTTCGCTGACGTGTCAGGTACGCCCGATATTCAGGGCTACTCCGCTCCACCCCCTCGGGCGGGACCTCGCCAACGACAAAGGTCTGTAGCGGCTCGCCGTCCAGGCTCACCTCGAGTCGGTGTGGGGTGTTGAAGATCTTCAGGGTACCGCTCGCGTCTCTCCCGAGCTTCACGCGAAATGCATACTCGGCATCCTCCGGAAACGTGAAGTCGAACCGGGTACCGCCGCGGGTACCGAACGGCAGGCCGTCGGCGTGGTCGTCCTGCGTCAGGTCGGTGGCCAGCCGAAACGTCGCGGCAGTCGCCGACGGAGCGGGGCGGCCGACCGCCAACCGGCTGATCTTCTTCGCCGCCGACAGATAGCGCTCAAGTAAGGTCGGCGAGATACCGAGCACACCGGCGATGTTGTCGAAGCCGTAGCTCCCGTCGTCGGCCGGCAGCAATTCTCGTACGTCGACATCCAACGCGAGCAGGTCGCGAATCACGTTGTGGTACTCGCTGCGGTTCAACCGGTGAAACGTGTCCGTGCGACCCGGATCAGGATGGGCCGCAGCCGCTGCGTCCAACTCGCTCTCAAGCCACGTCGTCAAGCTTTCGTAGATCGCGGCGTCGGGTCGAGGTCGTGGCGCGGGCGGCATGGCGCCAGCCCGCAGCTTGCGCACCACCTTCTCCCAGATGGCGGGGTGCGCCGCGACATCGGTGACGTCAACGGTGTCCAGCGCGAGGCCGGCGACCTGCTGGCGCTGGTTGTGGCAGGTGACGCAATACCGATCGAGCAGCGCCCGTTCCGAGGTGTCAGACTGGCCGGTCGCCGGCTGTACGGGCGCCGCGGCGCGCACCGGTCCGTCTGTGGTCACCGCAACCGCCAGCGCTCCGACCGCCCAGATCAGCAGTCCACGCATCCCCGGATTTCCCGGCTCGTGTGTATGCAACTTTGTTGTGGCCTAATTTGATGATCCTACACCAGGGCGCGGTCAGTTAATACTCAAACGGGGCTGCGCCCCGAACCCCCGCCTGTCGACGAGCGGGGTCCGATATCATAGGCGCGACACTACGGATTTCCGTCACGCCACACAGGGAGCACCCCATGAGAACGAATTCGCGGCTCCGTCTCGCGGTCTCGCTCGGCTTCGCGCTTGTCATCGGGCTCGTCGTTACCTCCGGAACAACCGAATTGGGTGCCCAGCCCGGGGACGTGGATTGGGGCGCGGTGGGTCTGTCGACCCACCACGTGGCCGGCACCGTGCACTACCTCGAAGGACGCGGCGGCAACATCGGGTTGTCGGTGGGCACGGACGGAGTCGTCATGATCGACGATCAGTTTGGGCCGCTGGCGGACCGGATTCGCGGCGTGATCAACGGCATCTCGGATGGCAATATCCGATTCCTCATCAACACCCACGTGCACGGCGACCATACCGGTGGCAACGCGAACTTCGCGGCGATGGGTGTGCCGATCGTGGCCCAGGATCGGGTTCGTGTCCGCCTCGCCGCGAACCAGACGGAGGGCGCTCTACCGGTGCTCACCTTCAGCGAAGACATCACCATTAACCTCAACGACGACCCGGCCCACGTCATACCCATGCCGGCCGCCCACACCGACGGCGACAGCATCATTCACTTCGTGGCGTCCGACGTCATCCATACGGGAGACATGTTTCGAACGGTCGCGTTCCCGGTCATCGACCGTAACAACGGCGGCACACTGCCAGGCACCATCGAAGCGCTGGGACTCCTGGCCGGCATGGCGGGACCGAACACCAAGATCCTGCCCGGGCATGGTGTGGTCTCTACCCGCGCGGACGTGATCGAATTCCGCGACATGGTGATCACCGTCGCGGATCGGGTCGAGGCGTTGGTGGCGCAGGGACGGAGCTACGACGCGGTGGCGGCGGCTGATCCCACACGGGAGTTCAGGGCCAAGTGGGGCGACCCGGAACGATTCCTGACGGCGGTCTACGCCGAACTAGGCGGGGAACAGTAACAACCGGACACAGCGCTTCGTCAGGGCGTTCGGCACGGATAGGCGTCGGCGTAGGCCTCTAGAATGAGCTGGGTATCCCAGCGCTCGAGTTCGTCGGTATGGTCGGTCAGGTAGGCGTGGACGAGGCGAGCCATCTGTCCCGCGCTGAGGATAGCGGTGGGGCAGAACGCCTGGCGACTGTCGAACGCGTCGACCATCAACTTGTGGGTGTGCCACACCGCGCTTACTAGGCCGAGACACTGGCCCATATGTACACCACGCTCCACCGGGTTCTCCTCGACGACGGCGCCACCGTCGGCGGCTCTGAGTGCGGTAGCGCACTCGAGCAACAGAGCCGCGCCGTCGTCAACCCCTGGCGTCGGACCCTGAGCTGCGGCGGCGAGACCAGTCGTAGCGAGGACACAGAGGGACAGGAGCACGCACGAGCTAAACCTGAGCATCGACTATTCTTGATCACTTTGTCCGATCTAGACTGAACCGTCGGGCCGCGTGCCATCGGCGGCTTCCGAGAATCGCCGCATCGCTGAATGCCGACCTCGATTTCAGCGCGCTTCCCTACTGGGACGTCGTCATCATCTGAGCCGGCCCGGCTCGGCTGACGGCCAGTCTCACCACGGCCCACCGGGGCCTGATCACGCTGGTCATTGAAGCGAAGGACCAGCCCGGCGGGCAGTCCCAATTTCTCTATACGGACAAACGCATCGTCGATGTCCGGGGCTTTCCGGACGGGATCACTGGTGAGGAACTTTCGTTGCGCGTGTTCCGCCAGGCGCAGGACGCGTTGGTCCAGTTCCGGTTTAATGAGGATGTCGTCGCTAGCGACGACACCGCCCAGGTTGAGCAAGAGGACTCTCTCAAGCAGGTCGAGACCAACCGCGACAGCTACCTCTGCCGAAAAGAGTAATTCTGGCCTTCGGCCTCTTGCATTTCCCCCCGGAACTGGCCGCACTCGACCGACTGGGGCCGAAGAAGGTGCACTACAAGACTCCGAAAATATGAAACTACGAGGGCAGCCGTGTACTGGTGATCGGCGGCGGCGATTCCGCACTCGATGCCACCATGATGGTATTGGCGAGGAACGTGATGGTGGAGATGGGCGTGCGCGAGGAGGTGCCGGTCGGAAAATCGGACACTCGCGGTCGCGTGGACGGAGGGAATACAGGCCGCGATCTACGCGTTCAAGGAAATCACCAGCCCGTACTGGTTGAACGAGAAGCGTCTGCGCGACAGCAAGGTCGCCTTGGTCGGAGAAAAGATCACCCAAGCCACCCGACGCAGCCCCCCACCCACAAAGTAGGCGACCGTCCCCGCGAAATGCCCCGTGATCCGCAGGGCCTAATCCCACGAAAGTGTGGCGACCGAGCCGCAGCCGAGGAAACCAAGGTGGGCGCGGAGTGGGCTGTCGGGGTCCCCGCGTAGCACCCGCGGGGGTCAGGGGCGCAGCCCCGTCTAATAAACAATGAATTCCAGCAGATTGTCATCCGGGTCGCGAATGTAGTGGCTGATGCCACTCGCGGTGCCGCCGTCTCGACCACCAGTCCGCTCCACGGGCCCGATAATGACCTCGGCCCCAGCCCCGTCCAGCATCACCTTGAGGGCATCTACCGTCCCGTCCCAGACGAAACAGAAGTCACCACATGGCGGCTCGGCGGCTGAAGCACGGAGCGTGAACGTGCCACTTTGCCAGAACGCCGGCCGGTGCAGATTGATCTTATTGTCGCCGAAGTGGACCGAACAGATATTCGCTCCCTCCATGACAGTGAAACCGAGTGCACGATAGAAACTCAGCATGGCGTCGGTGTTCCGCATCGGAATCGCGACGTGGTCGAACGAGCGTATCGGGCCGCCAACCTGTGCCACGGCACCGGTCGCGCCAGCGGCCGCCGCCAGCGTCGCACCAACCCCTCCGCTCAGCGCCCTTCTGGCAAACTGGCGACGTGATTGCCCCTGGTTCGATCCCTCATACGCAGTCATCCATCCTCCGTGAAACGACATCCCCACCATGCACGGCGTACAAGCGAAGGGCCGAGGCAACAATGCCTCGGCCCTTCGGTCTTACTCGGGTGCACCTGGGGCCGCGGTCCTACGCGTTCATCGGTTCGTCGCGGAGCGACCGCTTTACCAGGTTCTTCATTAGGTTCACCTTGAACCCATTGTGCGTCAGCGGAGCCACGCCCTGGATGGCGACATTGCCCGCCTGCTCGGCTGTCTGCTCGTTCATCGGCTGCCCGATGATGGCGTTCTCCACCGCCGTCAATCGGACCGGCGTCGGAG